>Ga0224512_10000187_pt1 | contig 66470 bp, 70 predicted proteins | sample SF_May12_sed_USG_4_FD_169103 | JGI IMG/M metagenome (GOLD analysis project Ga0224512, IMG submission 169103) | Sediment microbial communities from San Francisco Bay, California, United States - SF_May12_sed_USGS_13 | ecosystem: Environmental > Aquatic > Marine > Sediment | place: USA...
GGGATGAAGGACGGACAATAGCGGTTATCCAAGGCAGACAACGGCTGTTGTGGCGGTCCACTAGCCGGCAAAACGGATGATCTTAGATGCCCTAGAGCCTTCGTAAATCCGGGCGGGGAGTATGGAGAAGTATTTGGTCCAGAGCCGCCAAATCAGCTGCCACTGGTCCGAACTCGGATCGATTAGTTCGATCGGTAGTCCAGTGCTCAGAGCTTCGGTTCCACCAAAAACGGCTCCATGAATCTGGGGATCTTGAATGAGCGGGCCGTGGAGCCGATTGCACATCTCTTCAATGACCTCGGGGGAGCGATCGGGGTTGCTGGTAATCGCAGCTCGAAGAAGGTCATCGGTATGTTCCAATGCCCTCTTGGCCTGCTGATACATGAGTCCGGTGAGGTCACTCAGGAGCGAGGCGAACAGCGGATAGGTTTCCGGCGAAGTCTGAACCTTGACGACGGCATCATCGACTGCAGCGATGATGTCTTTCGCCGAAGCGAGAGTGTTGTCTCCGATCTGGAACTGAGGATCGACTGGCCCCAAATCACTGGTTGGCCCCATGATGATCCGGTGAGCGCCGAGCGCCAGGACAGTGCCAGCACTCTTCGCCTTGTCTGGAACGACGACAGTCAGCTCTCGGCATCGCGTCTGCGCGGCACGAGCTAGACGGACAGCGATCTCGCCATCTCCTCCTGGAGTATCAAGTAAGAGATGGAGGTCCTGGTTCGGGTTAGCGTCGTAAATGAGTTCCTCGAAGAACGTAACGCTCCATCCGAAAATCTGATCCACCACGGCAACCAACCGACAGTCAAACTGCCTCTCGTAATCAAGGATCAGAGCCTGGCGTTGATAACGATCGGATTGCTCAGCATGGTACAGCGGACTCTGAACAGGAAGATCTAACTGTTGGGGATTCGCCTGGATTGGAACGCCGCTGGTTTTCCCATTCGCAGCTTCTTCGTCGCTTCTCGCGCCGCCTTGGCTTTCCGAATCCTCTCTGCCCACTCCTTGACTCCCTGTTCAATCCCGTCCTGGTCGTCATGATCCAGCAACGAGTGAGCACTGACCTCTACTCGATCGATCATGCCGTCTCCCTTAGATAGCCCCTTCCAGCTTATCCTCATTGTACGTCGCATATGAGACAAGTTTCGGTTCTCGCTTCAGTCCTGCCAAGACATGAATGCCGCCGCGAATCGGTTTGCCTGGTGCCAAACCTGTTTATCACGTGTCAGCATGTGCGCGCTCTTCCAACTGGGCAATCATCTCTTCTAGGTCCTGGGCGCCAAGACCTCCGGCCTCTCTATATTCGCTCTCCAGGCGCCCTACGGCTTCCATGTCGTTTCGGTCAAAGGAATCGAGCTGTCGTTCAAGCAAGTCAATCCAGACGTCGATCTGTGCGCCGGAGATCGGCGAGGGCGGGCCGACGTGGTTCTCGATCCGGTCAAGGCGACGTTCGTGTGCAGCACTCATAGCCCGAGCCTTTCCTCGAGCGCTTCGATGCGGTGCTCTATCTCGGTGCCGCGGTGCAAATCGTTGGCGAAGGCGAGCACTGACCGGCAGGCACCCAACCGAACCGGCGCATTGGAGTGCGGTTCGGTGGCCAGCGCGACCAAGGTGCGGGCAGCTTCTGCGGATCGGTCCACGAGGATCGAAACCGCTCCATCGAATGCTTCATGCCGTATCGAGCGCATCAGGGTTCGAAAAGTTAGATCAGTGTCACGCCATCGCCGCACTGTCCGCTCGCTGACTTGGGCGGCGCGCGCGGCTTCGGTCAGCGTTGATCCAGCTGCGAGAGCGGTAGCGGCCCTATCTTTGCGGACATTTCCGGACATCAGTGGTCACGTGACGCGGGAAGGTTCCGGTTGAGCGTCCAAGCGCCTCGTGGAACAACCGGAACGCTCCCTGCGGCAGTTGCGCGGGTGTCGGAAAGGAGTTGCTCCACCCGTCCAAAGCCGCTCACCGCGGGAACCCAGAGGCCAAAAGGTTCAGTGCTTCCGTAAAGTCGTACCGTTGGTCCTTTCGGATTTCGTTGCGGGCTTCTGCAAAGGGCATAGATGCAAAACGCGAACGAATCAAAGCGACCAATTCCGGATTCTCCTTCCAGATCTCAACCTTGATCTTCTCTTTGGTGAGGCCGGGTTCCGACCGTCCGAAGCGCTGCCAAAGAAGGCGGCGTGCTTCGCTACTCACAAGCTCAGCAATCCGTTCTTCAATGGTTGCCTCGTCGGCTCTGACCTTCTGATAACTCTCATTGGCCATCAGTGAACCTCCCTCAGCATTGGCTGGTTCCCTCTCGTCCACAGGTTGAGTCGCTGCCACGTGATCCCGTCAAGCATGCCTGGCGGTACTGGTTCAGCGATGTCAAGCGACTGGCCGGCCAGGACCATTGGCCGAGTAGTCACGTACTTGGCTCCGGCATTTGTCGCAGCTTCGATCACGTCTGATTCGGAGCGTGGCTCCGGACGAGTGCGGATCTCTGCCAGTACTTTCAGAGCCTCCTCAAGATCGGCTTGGCGCTGAGTGACTATCTCCCGAAGGCGGTCGATTCGCTCTATGGTGCCGTGTCGATAGACCAGGGCAGAGCCGTTGGCTGAGAGCTCAGCCAGAGTCGAGTCACGCTCCACGAGGAAGGGGTCGAAGATACCCCGGGACTTGAGTTCTGCGATTCGGCGGTCACCAGCTGCTTTGTCGTCTATTGCTCGACGCAGCGCTGCCTCAGCACCACTCAAGCGGTTCCTGGCTTCCCGCACGGCTTCGTTCGCGGGTCGAATCCTGGTATCTGGGTATCTCGGCGTCGTATATGGCGTCATCATTGTCTCCCTTCGGGGGCGACTGGTTCTACTGGATCCCGCCCCAGGAAATGAAGTCGCGAAAAAACAGCGCGACGGCAGAATTCCGAAATGGTCTCTCCTAGAGCATTGGCTGTGTAACGCAGGAGATCTGCATCACGGCCGGAGGGAGCGCGAAAAGCAATCGTCGGCTGGCCATTTGGGCTGTCTCTGTACTCCATGACCGCATCATGACGATCCTTGTGACGACGTCAAGAGTTGCCTAGTTGGCGATGGTTGAAACCCTTTGGGAGCATGGAGGGTTTTGTCTAAACTTGCTCTGGTAAGAAGAGTCTGTCGAGCCGCTGGACGGTCAAGACTCCTGAACAAGGAGCTTGATATGTCCGGCGATTTTGTTTTCCTCGAAGAGGCAGCCGCATTTCTCCGAAGGTCCCCTGCAACATTGCGATGGTGGCGCCACGCGGGCAAAGGACCCCGGTGTGCGAACGTTGGCGGCCGGGTTGTCTACCTCCGTGCGGATCTCGACCGGTGGGTCGAATCCGAGTTCGCAGCTGAAGACCGAGTGAGCCAGAAGGGCGACTGGCGATGACCCCGCGCAATGCCGTTTATCGCGGGTTTGGACTCGCACTGGACGAACGAGCCCTCCACGGCCTCGCAGGAGATGCGGTTCGGATGTTTCGACCGCATACAGAAGCAGCCGACGTGGCGATCCTGATCGACCTGCTTGCCTCATTTGGAAACGCCGTGGGCCCCGGACCGTACATGGTTGCTGATGGCGCAAGGCACGGAACACGAATCAACGCAGTGTTCGTCGGTCCAACCTCACGGGCCCGCAAGGGAACCGCGCGAGCCAACGGCAACTGGCTAATGAGGCACGCAGACCCAGCCTGGTCCAGCGAATGCGTGGTTTCTGGGATCGCTTCTGGTGAGGGTCTAATCGCAGCCTTGGCAGAGCACCGCGATGGGTCCGCGCCGGACAAGAGACTGTTCGTTGTGGAGCCGGAATTCGGGCGAGTGCTCAAGGTCGCCAACCGCGACGGGTCCATCGTCTCGGCGGTCCTGAGGCAAGCCTGGGATTCCGGCGACTTGCGGAACCTTACGCGACACGAACCCCTGCGAGTCGACGGATCTCACGTCTCCATGGAGGGACACATAACAGCCCAGGAGCTGCGTCGGTATCTCACTGACGTAGAGGTCGTCAACGGCTTTGGCAACCGCTTCCTTTGGGTCTGGGTAGAGCGATCGAAGCTCCTCCCGCACGGCGGATCACTGGGCGATGACGAGGTCAGCAGCATCGGCCGGCGGATCGGCGAGACCCTGTCCATCGGTCGAAAGGTGGGCCGAATGCGCCGATCATCTTCTGCCGACGATTTGTGGGAAACGATGTACGTCGGTATCGATGACGAAGTCGATGGAATGCTCGGAGCGCTCCTGGCCCGAGCAGAAGCTCACCTCCTCCGGCTGTCGATGATCTATGCGCTGTTAGACCGCTCTACCGTCATCGAACCTGAACATCTCTGGGCAGCGGCAGCGGTCTGGGACTACTCCGCCACTTCGGCCGCTCGGATCTTCGGATCATCTCACGGTGACGTGGTGGCGGATCGGATTCTCGATGCGCTTCGAGGTGCGTCACCGAAAGCCCTCACACGGACAGACCTTCACAGATACCTGGGGAACCATGTGCGGGCTCAACGACTCGAGGCCGCCATCACCGACCTAACACAAAGAGGCGCGGTCGAGGTCTTGAGGCAGCAGTCTGGAGGGCGTCCAAGCGACTCTCTTAGGCTGACCCCATCGGAAGATGCGAACGATGCGAAGGAAGTCCCGGGGTTCCTCCATCCGGAGGGCCTTATTGCGCTTCTTTCGCTTCGTTCGCAGACGGGCCGTGAACCGCCCTCGGCGACTCCCGGTCAGTGGAACGGGGACAAGTGCCGCTGTGGAGCCACGCTAGAACGATACGACCCTCACGGGTTCCCGTTCTGCGAGTCCTGTGGACCGCCAATTCCGATTATCAACGGCTCACTTTGATCCGGGTCGAATCACTTCTACGGTGAAGATGTGGCGCACATTCGCAAGGTAACCCATCGATCAGGCAAGTCCAGTTGGCAGGTCCGATACCGCACGCCGGACGGACATGAGCGGGCAAAGAATTTCGCTCGGAAGATCGATGCTGAACAACATCTCACGAAGGTCGAAGGAGCGAAGCTCGACGGGCTTTGGACCGATCCACGGTCGGGTCGAATTCGCTTCGGTGAATGGGCAACGAGATGGATGCGGACTCGGCGTGATCGCCGCCCGTCAACCGTCGCCCGCGACGAGTCAGTAATGGCCTCGCTGGTGTTCCCCCATCTTGGGGATATGCCGCTATTAGCCATCAGGTCCGACACGCTGCAGCAGTGGGTATCCCAACTGACTGTTGATGGCTACTCGGCGGAAACTGTCCGGAAGGCTTGGCAACTCGCGAGCGGCGCGCTTCGAGCAGCCGTCGCGGCGCGACGGATTGCTCACTCACCCACCGAAGGAGTCTCTCTGCCCAAGCTGGAGCAGGGGGAGCAGCGATTCCTATCGGCTGATGAGATTCTGAGTCTCGCTGACGCAATTGATCCCCAATACCGATGCATGGTGTTGCTTGGAGGGTTCGCGGGTCTCCGCTTCGGCGAGGTGTGCGCTCTGAAGGGACAGAGCTTCTCGGAACTCAGTCGGTCGATCACGATCACTGAAACCCTGACCCAGGTCAAAGGAGTTATCCGCGTCGGGCCGCCCAAGACGAAAGCGTCGCGGCGATCGGTCATGCTGCCCGGTTTCGTTGTCACTGAACTCGTCGAACACTTGAAAACGTTTCCGCCAGGTGACAATGGGCTCCTCTTCGCAGCGCCAGCCGGCGGGCCGATCAGCCCGACTCATTGGAGAGGGCGCGTTTGGAAGCAATCAGTACGCGCCTCCGTAGGCGAACCCTTGCGATTCCACGAGTTGCGTCACAGCCATGTGGCGCTACTAATCGCGCAGGGTGAGCATCCCTCAGTCATCGCCAGCCGCCTAGGACATACGTCAACGCGAGTGGTTTTGGACCGATACGGGCATCTTTTTTCTGGCATCGACGAAGCTGCAGCCGACCGGCTCAACGACCTCGTGTCAAACTCTCGTGCGGACGCGACGCGGACGCAAGCGTCCAAAAGGGCTATTGGGAAGTCAGTCGAGCCGAGAAAAAACCCCAGTTGACCTGGGGTTTTCTTGGGTGGAGGTGAGGGGATTTGAACCCCTGGCCTCTTCCGTGCGAGGGAAGCGCTCTGCCGGGCTGAGCTACACCCCCAAGGCGGCCGGAAGTCTAACCCGTGGGAGAGATATCGCCGAGCCGCTGCGCCAGATCGCGGCGCAGTCGCTCTTGAACGATGGTGGAAGTGAGGTCCGCTCTGCTCCGCTCGATCAAAGCCCGGGCGACGTCGGTCGTTCGTCGCAAGCCGCCCGTCATCCCGTCCGGGTAGTCGAGGCTGGCCAACAACCCGTGGATCGTCTCCATGGCGTCCAGGGTCGACTCCGCCTCATCCATCTTCTCGGCGCGCAACAAGTCGAGCATCCTGCGGCGCATTTCGCCAACGGCCTCGCCGAGCCCGTTGAGGTAGGGAGTAACGCCGACACCCAGGTCGACCGGGAGAGGGATCGGCTTTCCGAGCGCCAAAGCGTAGCTGGTGCGGGCCTCGGCGTACTCCTTGGCGGCGTCGTCGACAAATCCCGCGTAACGGACATCCCCGTGTTCGGCCACCACGTCCGCCGCCTCGGCCACCATGGCCGATGCCTCATCCATCAATCGCTCAGATTCCGCGAGATCGCCGCGGTGCAGGGAGCGGATGGCATTGGCGGAAGAGCGAATGACCTTGCGGCTCAGGGACAGGGCGCGCTCGCGAGCTGCGAATTTGTCATCGAGCTCGACACGAGCAGCCTCTTCGAGCGAGGTCAGATCAGGTTGATCCACGGGATACCTCTAGGAGGATGAAGAGGATGACACGATCCTCAGGTGGCGCTCCTCCGGGGACTCCTCCACGGGTCGCAGATCCACGATTCTCGGAGCCACCCGACGCTGCTTGATCTGCAGGAGCATGGCGACGTACCAGGCCCCGATCGCGTCGATGACGATATGGGCGATCAGCAGAATAGAGGAGCCCTGCCAGATCGCAATGGCCAACGTGGTGGCGCCCGCCAGGGCGAGGCCGGCCAGGAACTTGCGGCGCCGGGACAGCACCCGCCGGCGAGCCAGGTCGGCACTTTCGACGGCGTGGCCGTGCACCGACGCCAGCCGCGCGGTGATGCGGTTGAATTCCTGAGTTGATTGAAGTGGAGCATTCCGCCGCGATACAAAGATCGACGGCAGAAGGTATGCCGCCCACGCTCCCGCTATCACGAGAGTGATGAGTATGGCAAGAGGGTTATCCAACGCTATCTCCGCCCTTATGTGCCGAATCGAAGACTAGGAGGTTCGAACCTCAACAACAAGTCATCCGGAGTGCTCCGAAGGACCCGGAACGTGGTCGGAAGGCCGAGCCGAGAGCAACTCGACCGCGTGGGTGAGCGCCCGAGCAATGACCGCCGGCGACTCCTCAACTCCGGCCACCGAGCCCGGAAGATTGACGACGAGCGTCGAGCAGGCAATGCCGGCGATGGCCCGCGACAACATGCCGTGGGGGTTCACACCGAAGGTCACCGCTCGCATCGCTTCCGCCAAAGCCGGCGCCACCCGGTCGATCACCTAGGCGGTTCCTTCAGGGGTGAGATCACGTGGGCCGAACCCGGTGCCCCCGGTGGTCACTACCAGGTCGATCCCCCGGTCGATCCAGCGGCGGAGGGAGGCCGCAACCGGTTCAACGCCATCGGAAACCAGATCGAGCTGGGTGGCAAAACCGATCGACTCGAGAATCTGCACGGCCGCCGGGCCGGACCGATCCTCTGCCTCGCCGCGACTCACCCGATCACTGATGGTGATCACCGCGGCGTTCATCGAATCCACTCCCCCGACCGTCCGCCGGATTTGGCCACCAGCCGCACATCGGCGATGTGCGCCCCCCGTTCGACGCCCTTGATCATGTCGTACACCGTGAGGGCTGCGACCGAGGCGGCGGTCATCGCTTCCATTTCAACACCGGTCCGATCGCGGGTGGAGACCGTTGCTCGAACGGACGCTCCATGACCGGCGGGCCTGACGTCGATCGATACTGCGGTGATGGCGATCGGATGACACAACGGAATGAGCTCGGCGGTCCGCTTGGCCGCCATGATCCCGGCCACCCGGGCTACGGCCAGCGCATCTCCTTTGGGAAGGTCCCCCGCAAAAAGCCGATCGCGGGTCGAAGGGTCCATGACCACGTGTGCCTCAGCGGTCGCCTCCCGATCGGTCGTGTCCTTGCCGCCGACGTCCACCATATGGACGTGGCCATCCTCATCGAGATGAGAGAACTCTTCGTCAACCATCCAGCACCTCGCCTTTCGTCCTGGTCTCCGGCCAGGTGAACATCTCTAGGTCGACTTCGTCGCCCGCCTCAACAGCGCCTGTTCCCACCGGGATGACCGCAAAGGCATTGCCATAGGCCATGGCCGACAGCATGTTCGACAGCTGCCCGCCGCTCAGTTCAGCCGCCCACTCGCCGGTGTCGTCGACGCCGGCCCGGACCCGCAAAAAAACGACCTTGTCCGGATTGGTGTCGACCGGCTGCAGCATGCGCCCCCGAATTCGCGGCCGGAAGAGATTGGTTGCCCCCATCATGTGTAGGAGCGCCGGCCGGGCGAACTGCTCATAGGCCACCATGACACTGACGGGATTACCGGGCAGCCCGAAGAAAGGAGTGCCGTTGAGTAGCCCGAACGCGAATGGCTTACCCGGTTGCATGGCTACCTGCCAGAAACTGATCCGCCCCAAATCTCGCAGCACGGCCTTCACGAGGTCATATTCTCCCATCGAGACTCCGCCCGATGTGAGGATCGCATCGGCCTCAATGGCAGCCCTGTTCAGAGTTGCAGCTAGAAGGTCGGCGTCGTCCCGAACAATGCCGAGGTCGAGCACCTCGGCACCCAGATCCAGCAAGAGGCTATTGAGCACCATCCGATTCGTGTCCCGGATCTGGCCCGGCTGTAGTACGACAACGTCTGGAGACATGACCTCATCGCCGGTGGACAATATGGCAACCCGCGGGCGACGTCTGACTATCGGGTTCGCAACGCCGAGCGAAGCCAGCACCCCCAAGTGGGCAGCCCCCAGTCGCTCGCCGGCCTCGAACACTCGGGTCCCGGCCACAACGTCGCCGCCGGCCGCACGGATGTTGGTTCCGGCCAGAACAGATGATCCGACCCAAACCTTGCCGTGGCGAGGCTCGGTGTCCTCAACTCGCACCACGGCATCCGCCCCTTCCGGGATGGGAGCGCCCGTCATGATCCTGATAGCAGCGCCGGGCCCCACCGAGGAGGTCGCCACGTAACCGGCCGGGAGGTCTTCAACGACGGCGAGCACGACAGGCGCTTCTCGCACGTCGTCGGCCCGGACCGCATACCCGTCCATGGCCGAATTCTTGAAGGGCGGCACATCGTGGGGTGCCAACACCGGTTCGGCGAGTACCAATCCGGATGCTTCGAGGAGCTGCACCGAAACCGGCGGCAACGCCGGAACCGCGGCCAGTACTTCCCGCCGGGCTTCCGGCAGAGGCTTCAAAGTTCTTCCACCAGTCGGGCGAGATACGCCTGATACACGGTGCCCCATTCTGGATGGCTCAACCCCAGCACCGTGGAAGCTTCGAGCAACCCGAGGGGGTTGCCGACGTCGAGCAGATCCTGGCCGGCCACATACCCCAAGCATCGTCCAGCTTCGCCCATCGCCGAGATGGCGTCGGTCAGCTGGATCTCACCGCCCAACCCCGGAGGCAGGTTCTCGAGGATCGTGAACACTTCCGGAGTGAAAATGTAGCGCCCGATCAGGCCAAGGTCGGATGGTGCATCGGCGGCGCCGGGTTTCTCGACTGCTCCCCGGACCTCAACGACATTTTCGCCAAACCAGGTCCCCGGCACGATCACGCCGTATCGTTCGAGGAAATCGGGCGTCAGCCGACGCAGGCACACGACGGACATGTTTTCGAAGGCTTCCGCCATCCCCGGCAGCACATCCCCACCGGGAGGCGGGATGTTGTCGGCCAGTAAACAGAAGAATGGCCGATCGGCCACAGCCTGGCGAGCGGTGAGGACCGCGTCCCCAAGCCCGTGCGGTATTTCCTGCACCACCGGCGTGATTCTCACATCCCGCAAACCGGGGAGAGGACCCTCCTCCCAGAAATGACGCTCGGTCAACGTACCAACGCCCGGGTCCACGATCAGAATGACCTCCCGGGCACCGGCCCGAACGGATTCCTCAACGGCGTACTGAATCGCCGGGCGGTCGACAACCGGGATCAGCGCCTTGGGAACGACCCGGGTCGCCGGCCGCATTCGGGTTCCGCGCCCGGCCGCGGGCACGATCGCTACCTCGATGCTCATTCCCCCACAACCTTTCGTTCCGCGCCTCCAAGTAGTCGGGCGATGTTGCCACGATGCCGGTACATGACCAGCGCGACGGCCGCAGTTAGCCAGACAAGACTCCAGCCGCGCATACCGTCGACCCATACTGCCAGCGGAGCTGACAACGCCGCGCCCGCAATCGACCCTACCGAAGCAATCCTCGATACAGCAACGACGCCTCCGAACACCACAACCATCCCGAGGCCCGCCCAGGGAGCCACCCACAGCAACATCCCGGCGAAGGTTGCCGCTCCCTTCCCTCCCCGAAACCGGTGAAACATGGGATAACAATGCCCAACCACCGCGGCCAAACCCGCGGCTGAGGCGAGCGTCCCACTCCCACCCAAGGTTGCACCCACTGCTGCCGCAACCAGGCCTTTGAGGAGATCGCCGAGCAGCACCAGCGCCCCCGCCGTTTTCCCCATCGATCGCAGAGCATTGGACGCTCCGGGGTTGCCGCTCCCCATCGCGTAGATGTCCTCACCTCTGAGGCGAGCGACGATCACCGCGAAGTCGAGACTGCCAATGAGGTAGGCAAACGCAAGAGCAACAACGGCACGGAGCATGCTCGCAGCATATTGGAATCCGCCGCTTGACAGGAACCGTCTCCGGCAAATGGCCGCACCAGTCAGCACCAAGGCTCATACCGTACGGCTTGATATCATGGACTTTCTCCGGTCGAGGAAATCCGAACAGTCGTGCCCACATACGAATATGCCTGCAAAGAATGCGGTGAACGATTTGATGTCGTTCAATCGTTCAGCGACAAACCCCTCCGCAAGCACCAGGGGTGCGGAGGCAACGTTCAGAAGGTCTTTCACCCCGCCGGGATCATCTTCAAGGGCTCTGGGTTCTACGTCACCGACTCCAAGTCGAGCAGCTCCAAGTCGAGCAGCTCCAAGTCGAGCAGCTCCAAGTCGAGCGACTCCAAGTCGAGCAGCTCCAAGTCGAGCAGCTCCAAGTCGAGCAGCTCCAGCAGCGACGATTAGTGATCGGTCGATAACTGTTCTTGCGTGAGTTTCCCGCGCCTAGCGCAGGTTTCTCACGCAAGTTCGTACAGGCAACCGACAAGCGACCCCCTTCCCAGCGCTACTCACGCACGATACGTTGCCTCCGTGTACTGGTTCCGTCGCCCTCCCTACCTCCGCTGGGCCGCTGCCGCCGTCCTCGTCATCACCGCGACTTGGCTGGATGTTCGACCCGAGCCCACTGTTTTGCAGCCCTTTGCCGCCGTCGATCTCGGCGCTGGGGCCGCCCTCGAGGACACGATGGTCGAATGGCGTTCCGTACCCGTCGGGTTGCTCCCAGCGCTTGAGAACCCCCAGGGAATCGTTCTTCGACCGGTGGCAGCCGGCGAACCGCTCCTTCCTTCCATCCTTTCCACAGAGCGGATCGCGGTCCCGGAAGGCTGGTGGAGCATGGAGGCCCAACTCCCGGCGGGAGTGGTTCAAGGTCAAAGCGTCCAGATAATCTTGCTGGGCAAAGCAGTGGATGATGCCCCACAGTCGGTGCCGGGAATCATCGTTGCTCCGGCGGAGGCGGGCGACCCACTGGCTATCGAAAGCCCCCCGGGACTCGTCGCCGTTCCGGCCGAGTGGGCGACCATAGTGGCGGCAGCCGTGGCCGAGGCCAGAGTGGCAATCATCTTGGGTAGCTGAGACTCAGCGGGTCGTAACACCGTGCTCGACGGGCTTGCCAGCTTTCGTAGGCGGGACCGTCGGAAGAACGAATTCAGACTCGATCCATCCGTCCGAATGCCGGCCGGACAAATCGCCGGATATCCGCCGGGCCAACCGGCGAGAGACGATCAGACCAGGCCGACGGAGGGTCGAAGGCCGGGATATCCGGGATCCGCTGGTGTGCGTCGAAGCTGGCTTCCAGTTGGCCTCTTGACTACAGAGTTCATCGGCGGGCCTCCCGCCGAGATTGAGGCGTCTCCGGGCCCGGTACTCCCCGCTAACCTGCCGCCGATGCTCGAAGCAATGCTGTGGGGCCTCGTCCAGGGTCTGACCGAATTCTTGCCAATCTCCTCTTCCGGACACCTCGTTCTTGTCCCGGCCTTCCTCGGTCTGGAACCGCCCGACCTGGCTACGTCGGCGCTGCTTCACATGGGAACGCTGGCCGCCGTGCTGATCTACTACCGCAAAGACCTGGCCAAGATGGTCCACTTCCGCCGGGATCCGGAAGCCCGCCATATCGTGATCCTTCTCATCATCGGCACTGTACCGGCCGCCATCGGGATCGTATTCGAAAAACAGTTGGAACTGTTCCAGGAATCCGTGACCGCGGTGGCCGTAGCTCTGTTGTTTACCGGCGTGGTTCTGCTCGTATCAGGATTCATTGTTCGAAAAGCCAAGATCCTGGAGCAGGCGAGTGTCACCGATTCGCTACTCGTCGGCGTTGCCCAAGCCACCGCTCTTCTCCCGGGAATCTCCCGCTCGGGAATGACCATTACGGCTGCACTGGGGCGGGGCCTCAGCGCTGAGCAAGCCGCCCGCTTTTCGTTCCTACTGGCGGTACCGGCCATCGCCGGCGGTGGCCTCATCGAAACCGTGCAACTCGCAGGCAACGGCGGCATACCCGCCCAGTCGTGGGTTGGCGTCCTCGTGGCTGCCGTTTCCGGGTACCTGGCGATTGCCTTCCTGATCCGGACTCTGGTGCGGATCGGGCTCCGACCATTCGCCCTCTACTGTTTTGTGGTCGGGAGCCTGGCGCTCATTCTGCAGTAGGAAAAGCACCCAGCACCCAGCACCCAGCAACCAGCAACCAGGCTCGGCACCGTTTTGGCTGGAGCGAAGCGGTCTGGTGGAGGCTGAGTGATCATTGGGCGTAGTTGGAACTGGCGCGAAACGTCTCGGCAATGTGCACATTGACCAGTGCCGGCTTGCTGCTGGCGGCCGCCCGCTCTAAAGCCGGACGGATCTCATCCGGTCGGTCGACGAACTCGCCGTAGCCGCCCAGACCTTCCACCATCAGGTGGTAGGGACGAACCCCCAGGTCGGTGGCGACCAGACGGTCCGGGTAGAACGCCCGGTGGAACGTCTTGATGTTGTTCCAGACGCCATCGTTGCCGATCACTCCGATCACCGGGAGACCGAGCCGGACGAAGGTGTCGAACTCCATACCGTTGAAGCCGAAGGCTCCGTCGCCGAAGACGATCCCGACCCGGCGATCGGGATGGACGACCTGGGCGGCGAGCGCAAACGGGGCTCCGGTGCCGAGGGTCCCGAAAGCCCCGGCGACAAGCACATCACCCTGGTCGGCCGGACGGAGCCACTTGGCAGTAGTCGAGACGATGTCGCCGCCATCCAATGAGATGATCGAGTCGGCGAAGTAATCGGCCACCTCCCGGGCGAAGCGCTCCGGGTGAACCGGCGAAGCGTCCGACTCCGCTTCCTGCTCGGCCTGAACCTGAGCCGCGTTTTCTTCGTCCATGATGTCCTGGGTCCACCGGCGCACATCAGTGCGGGCATACAGTTCTGCGACCTCATTCAGTTCCGCAAGAAACCGGGCCGGATCGGCAGTGAGAGCAGTATGCGCCGGTCGATTCCAACCAACCTTGGTGGGATCAGCATCGACCTGCACAATGTGGGCATGGGCGTGGATCCTCTGCCCGTATCCGGTTCGGAAGTCCCAATCCACACCCAGCGCCAAAACCAGATCGGCGTCGGCGAAGGCCATCGAACGCCGGCGACTGCCCAGCAGCGGGTGCCCATAGGGAAGCGCTCCGCGGGCGTTTCCGCTCAGGTACACAGGCGCCTGCAGGAATCCGGCAAAACGCCGCAATTCGGCCTGGCCCTTCAGCCCGCAACCGGCAAAGACAACCGGCCGTTCGGACTGGGACAACCGCGCGGCCACCTCTGCGACGTCGTTCGCCGAGGCGCCCGGCGGTGACGGGCGGTGGCCTTCCGGCCAGCTGATCGTCGACTCCTCCACGAGGTCGAATTGGACGTCCATCGGCACGTCCAGGAACACCGGCGCTCCCCGGCCGGAAAAGGCATGGCGGGAGGCCGTGGCGATGTAATCGGCCAGCCGGTTTGTCTCCCAGGCCGTGGCCGCCCAGGCGGTGATGGAGCGAAAAAGCCGCGGATGATCCATCTCCTGGAGACCGCCCTTCAGCTCTTGGCGGATGAAGTGGCGACCGCCCAGCAGCAACACCGGGGCACCGGAGAACCAGGCGTTGGCAACGCCCGTGATCGCGTCGGTAACCCCCGGACCGGCGGTTACGGCGGCGACGCCAAGTTTCCCTGTCAGCCGGTAGTAGGCCTCCGCAGCGTGGATGGCCGCTTGCTCGTGGCGCACATCGACGACCCGGATACCTTCCTGCACACAGCCATCGAGGATGGCGACGATGTGGCCGCCGGTGAGGGTGAAGATCGTGTCGACGCCTTCGTATTTGAGGGCCCGGGCGATGATCTGCCCGCCGTGGATCTTGGCCATGTGAAGACAGTAGTCAGCTGTCAGCAACCACCAAGCAGCAACCAGCGATCTTGCGGAAAGCGGACCGCGGACGGCGGCCTGGCTGGTGGGAACCGACCGCCCCTCCCCGCCTCCGGCGGTACTCCCCCATCCCACTCACTTCGCTCGCCAGGGGGGAGACACTGGAAGCTGAGAACTGGGGGCCGCAGCGGTCTAAAAGTAGTTCGGGCACCAGGGCAGCCGGTCCCACCCGAACATTTGATCGGCCCGCCGAACCGCTTCAACTTCTCCGGTCAGCCGACCGGCTTCATGGAGCAGTCGGAAACTGCCGTCGCCGAGATAGCGAGAACTAAGACCGGCAACATCGAGTTTCAACTCGGGCGTCGCCGTCGAGCGGCGACACGCCGCGCCGTCGGGCCCTCCTTCGAGTTCGAAGACACCTCCGACGTCGGGCAGAAACGAATCGACCACCTCGAAAACCAATTGTCCCTCAGATGCATAGCGGCGACCCGCCAGGGAGGCTGGTATGTCGAGCAGACGCGCCCACAGACCGTCACCCCGTTTGATCTTCATGCGACGCGGATCCGCCAACAGCTCCGACAGTAGCTCTTCCGCGGGTCGACTCTGGGTCTTGATGGTCTGGATGAGGTCGACAGAGAAGGCGTAGTCCCACAGCGCAGATTCAGCAGCCGGCGTCACAGCCATCAGCTCGGCGGCCAGCAGTTCGCCGACAGCGTGTCCTTGCTCCCACTTCTCGCGGGCCCGGTACCGCAGGTAGCCGATGGCTTCACCCTTCTCCTCATAGATCACGAAGCGATTGGACGTCATGCCATCCCGCCAATGTTCCATGTCCAGGAGATACAGATCCCACTCCGCTCCCGAACGACTGAGAAACCCGGGCCACAACGGGATCAACCGCTCGTAGATCGCCGGCATTGTCAATCGAGCCTCGTCCTTGTCGATCAGCCGGACCTGTCCCGGAGTGGGAAGCTTCGCAGCGAAGTTGGTGTGGCGACGATCGATCTCGAAGCCCGCATCGATAGTGGCGACGCCGTAGCCGTAGCGGCCGTAGATGGTGCTCTCGGAAGCCCGCAACACAGAAAGGGGCTCTTCGCGAGACCGGACCTCATCGAAGTGATAGCGCATGATGTCGGTGAGGATGCCTTGTCGCCGGTAGGTGGGAAGTACCGCGATGGCCGTCAGGCCACCGGTTGAGACACTGCCACCCGGCGTCGTCAGGGCGAACGAAAAGGCGCCTCCGGTACCGACGAACTGTTCTCCATCCAGCGCGGCGATCGAACGGTCGAACTCAAAGGTCTTCTTCAACGCCTCGAGCTCTTCATCCTTTTCGTCGAAGTTGAAGGCGCGCTCCCAGACCTGAGCGAAGGCGCGCAGCTCGTCGGGAACAATCGGGCGGATCAGATACGACATGGCGCCAGACTAGGCAACCAGCGAAATGGGTGATTCCCAATAACGCCGCCCGCCCGGCCGGCCCGAGGGCAACGAGATCTGCGGACTCCGGAGGTTCAGCTCGTAACCGGGTTCAACCCGCCAGCACAGACTCCTCGGTGAGGGCCGTCTGCACGCCGCGCTTCGCCAGGTCCTCATAGAAAGGCTGCGGAGAGACGACCGTCTCGGGTGGATGCACGCCCGGTTGGGATAGTCTGCCCGAACCCAGCCACCGGGCGATGATCGCTGCGGGCGAACCGACCACCACGGTGCCTCCTGCCACCTGTAACTCCTTGGAGGGCCAGGCAGTTGTGTCCAGGCGCAGCCGGATTGGCTCGCCATCACGGGTCCCCTCAGCCACCGTGGCAATGTCCTTGAACCCGGCATGCTTGGGCGGCTCCGGCTCGAGCTCCTCCAGCAGATCGACAAGCAGACGGCGCGGGACGACCTCCTCAACCGATCCGACGCGACGGGGCACAGTCGAGGCAAGACCGATCCCGGCCAGGAATTGCAGCTTCCGCAACGCAGCTTCTGGGAACCCGAAGAACGCGATCTTGAACTCGCACGCTTCGATCCCCTTGCTCGCCAGGCTGAGAGGGATGGTCGCCACCTCGGAGTGCAGCGAGAGGTGGGTCTTGGCGTATCCGATCGGTTCGCGGAAGGAGAACATCTCCTCCTCGGAAAGTGGGTCAAGGTCGACGAATTCACCGCCCCGAAAGACCATCGCACGTTCGGTTATCTCGTCGAAGATCGTCCACAGCGAGTAGGGCCATTTGAGCGAATCGGACGGATCGACCGTGGCGCCGTTGTAGATAATCACCGACCGGACGGTGTCCATCCGGGCCGCCAGATCACCGGCGTGGACGTTGGCGATCCCCGGACATGAGCCGATCCCCAGGACGGCGGTCAATCCGGCCTTGTGAAATCGATCGCCGAATTCGAGCTGTTTCCTGGTCGTGTAGAACAGACCACCGAGATCTGTGTAGTGCGCTCCGGCCCGGAGCGCACCTTCCATAACCGGCAGATTGATCTGGTATTGCGCGGCGTTGACGACGACGTCGGCGCCAGAAAGGAACGCGTCGAGAGAACCCGCCTCTCTGACGTCGACCGCTACGTGGTCAAATCCGTGCTCTACGGCGACCAGCGCCGCCCGATCGCCATCGAGATCTCCGATGACGACCTCCTCCGGCCTTTCCCAGGTGGCCAGGTCTCTCGCGACCACCGCGCCGATGATTCCCGCTCCCAGGAGCGCAACTCGCATGGTTGATGACCCCTTTTCTCAGGCGATTGCTTCGGCGAGTGCTTCGTCGAAGGCAGTGAGCGTGGTTGCTACGTCCTCTTCCGTGAGGGCCGCGCACAAGAACCACGGCTCCAGTGCATCGTCAACGGGCATGACTCCCCGCCTGATCATCCCCCCCACAACTTCGGCATAAAGCTCAACGTTGTGATGGGCGGCATCTCGAAAGTCCTTGGGTGGTTGCTCGCTGAACACGACTCCGAACATGGCAGGGACGCCGACAATGTGGGCGGTTACGCCACGGTCGGCGCAGATCCGGCCTATGCCCTCCATGAGGGTCGTTCCGGCCTTCTCCATCCGGGCGTAGGGTTCCCCGCCCGACAGGACATCGATCGTTGCGGTGGCTGCGGCGACGGCGACCCCGTTCCCCGAATAAGTCCCGGCCTGGGCGATCCCACCCTCGGCCCATGCCTGGATCACCGCGCCTCGCCCGGCGATGGCAGCTACCGGGAACCCGTTCCCCATTGACTTAGCAAACGTGCCGAGATCCGGAGTAACCCCGAAAAGCTCTTGTGCGCCGCCGAGGGCGATGCGGAACCCGGTCTTCACCTCGTCGAAGACGAGGACGGTGCCGTATTGGTCGCATATCTGGCGAAGCCCTGCCAGGAAGCCTTTCTCCGGCATGATCCCGAACGCATTGCCCAGCATCGGCTCGACGATGATGGCGGCAATGGTGTGACCCTGGTCCCGGAAGAGTCGCTCGACCGATTCGAGATCGTTGAAGGGCAGCGTACGGATGAACGAGCGGATGGCGTCGGGAATCCCCGATGAGCTCTGTAATGGCACCGGGCGGTACCGGGACCCCAGGGCGGTGGGCGGGGCTCCGGCTGTCGAGTACATCACGTAGTCGTGGACACCGTGATATTGCCCTTCGAATTTGAGGACGACGTCGCGCCCCGTGAAACCGCGCACCAACCGGACGGCGTGCATGGTCGCCTCGGTGCCCGTATTGGTGAAGCGAAGCGCGTCCACCCACGGGACGGCTGCGCGAAACTTCTCGGCCGCTACTACCTCGCGGGCAGTCGTCATCGCAAAGGTCGTCCCCGCGGCCGCTGCCTCGGCCACCGCCTGTGCTACCGCGGGATGACCGTGGCCGAGGACGACCGGTCCGAAACCGCACTGGTAGTCGATATAGCGATTGCCATCCATGTCGTAGACATACGCACCTTCGCCCCGCTCTATGACCAATGTGTCTTCGTCACCCCAGTAGCGGAACTGACTGGAGACCCCGTTGACCAGATTGGCCTTCGCCCGTGCGAACCAGGCCGCGGTCTTCTCGCCTTGCAGTCCCATCAGTCTCCCTTTCTTCCGGAGGCCGGCCGGTTGTCACCGCCGTTCGGAGGCGTCACTCGACGTCGCCGTACCACCATGGCTTGTCCTCCAATCGCATGTTCCAGTGCACGTGCCGCGTCGAGGTGAAAGCATCCATTCCCTCGAGCCCGAGCTCGCGAACGTTCCCGCTGGCCCGCATCCCCCCGAATGGGGCGGCCAGGTTGTCAACGACCGGATCATTCACCCACACGGTGCCGACAGTGAGCTCCTCGTAGGCCCGCCTTACTCGATCCGGCGTATCGGTGTAACAGCTGGCCCCAAGTCCGTAGGGAGTATCTGCGGCCAGCGCAAACGCTTCGTCGTCGCCGCCGAAGGCCATGATCGGGAGCACCGGCCCGAACGTCTCCTCTTGCATGAGCTCCATATCGTGGTCAACGTCGACTACGACGGTCGGCTGCAGGTAGAAACCGGCTGATCCTTCCGGGATCACGCCGCCCGCCAGCACCTTCGCCCCGCTTGCCTGCGCCGCCGCCAGTTGCTCGAGCACCTTGGCTCGACCCCGTTCGTTGCGCATCGGACCTATCTGCGTCCCGGGATCAAAGGGGTCACCCACCTGTAATTGGGTGGTCAATTCGACGACCCGGTCGACGAATCTGTCGTACACGCTGTGGTGGACATAAACCCGCTCCGTTGATGTGCATACCTGGCCGGCGTTGAGGAACGCCGCCCACACCACAGCCTTGGCCGCTAAGTTCGGATCGGCGTCATCGAAAACAATGGCCGGATCTTTCCCTCCGAGTTCGAGATGAGCCGGTTTGGCCATCTGGCCGCAGATTGCCCCGATGCCTGCACCCACTTCAGTCGACCCTGTAAAGGCAACCATGTCGGTGGCCGGATGACGAACCAGCTGCTCGCCAACCGTCCGACCGCTACCGGCCACCACGTTGACTACGCCGGGTGGCGTTGTTGCGGCGAAGACCTTTGCCAGGATCAACGTCGTCAACGTGGTTTCAGATGCAGGCTTGATGACGACCGTGTTACCCGTCGCGAGCGCGGGAGCCACTTTGAATGCCAAGAGGAGCAGGGGGTAGTTCCACGGGATCAACGAGGCGACCACTCCGTACGGAACTCGCACAACCAGCGACAGTTGCCCGGCCTCGTTGGAAGGGGCGATGCGTCCTCCGTGGACCCTGGCCAGCTCGGCGTACTGTCGAAAAAGATCGGCGAACATGTCGACATAGAGGAGGTTGCGGGCGTACGGCCTGCCCGTCTCCAGCGTGACGACGTCCGCCAGGTCCTCTTTCCTCTGGAGAACCTCGGCGGCTACGGCATGCAGCACGGCGCTGCGTGCCGGTTGAGGGGACGCCCACCACGAGCGCTGGGCACGGACGGCGGCCGCGACCGCCGCATCAATCTGGTCGGGCGAAGCAGAGGCTACGGAGTCGAGGGGCGCGCCGGTGGCGGGGTTCAGAATGGCGAAGCGCTCAGCCGAGCCGAGCTCAAAAGCTCCGTCGATCAGAAGGGGGCGTTCCGGCACATTCTCACCGACCGGAATCCTAATCACTTTCGCGACTGCCCCGTGCAACCCTACGATTCCCACGGAAACACTCTCTAGGCAGAGGTGGCATCGTGGCCGAGAATCTCAAGCTCTACATCGCCGGGGAATGGACCGAAGGCACCGGCAATGAGTTCCACGAACTTCGCAGTCCGGGGACCGGCGAGCACATCGCCAACGTCCCACTCGCCTCCCCCGCCGACATCGATCGGGCGGTCGCGGCGGCTCGGACGGCAACCGAAGACATGCGGCACTGGTCCGCATTTGAGCGGGCCGACATGTGCTTGCGGATCGCCGCGGCCATCGAGCCGATGGTAGATGAGATCGCCAGGATCCAGACGCTGGAGCAGGGCAAGCCCTACCACGCCGAATCGCTCGACGATATCGCCGAAGCCAACCAGTACTTCTACAACGCCGCAGAGGACGCCAAGCGCCTATCCGGGGAGGTCATCCCAGCCTCAGACCGGCATAAGCGGATGTTCACGTTCCGGCGCCCGGTGGGAGTGTGGGCGGCGATCACGCCCTGGAACTTCCCGGTCACCATCCCGCTCGAGTATGTAGGTCCCGGGCTCGCGACCGGTAACGCGGTGATCGTCAAACCTCCCGAGTTCACTTCCTGGTCGCTCCTCAAGCTGGCGGAGGCCATCGAAGAGGCGGGCGTCCCGAAAGGGGCGGTGTCGATTATCCCCGGTGGCGCGAGCGTCGGTGAGTACCTCGTGAAACATGCGGGCATCGACGCCATCGGGTTCACCGGTTCGTCGGCTACCGGCAAGAAGATCCTGTCGCAGATGGGTATCAAGCGATCCATCATGGAGATGTCGGGGAACGGGCCGACCATCGTCACCGACGACGCCAACCTACAAGCTGCTGCGTCGTTAGCCGTGTACGGCGCTTACTACAACGCCGGCCAGGTGTGTTGCGCCACCGAACGGGTGATCGTTCTTGATGCGGTGCGCGACGAGTTCGTGGAACACGCCATCAAGGCGTCGGCGGCGGCGGTGCTGGGCGATCCCTTCGACGAGAAGACGACGATGGGTCCGCTCAACAACGAACCGACCGCCGCCAAGATGGATCGGCAGCTAGCCGACGCACGCCAGCGGGGGGCGGAGGTTGTCGTCGGGGGTGGTCGGGCGCCCGGATATCCGACCGATCTCTACTACGACTTCACGATCGTCGACCGGGTCCCGGAAGACAGTTCACTTTCGAAAGAAGAGTCCTTCGGCCCGGTGCTTCCCATCCTCAGTGCCGCGGATGATGACGAGGCAGTGGCGGTGGCCAATCGGTCCAACCTCGGTTTGCAGGCGGCGGTCTTCACGTCCAGCCTCTCCAAGGCGTTCTGGTACGCAGACCGGGTCAGGTCGGGAACGGTGGTGGTCAACGACTCGACCGACTTCTGGGAAACGTTCCAGCCATTCGGCGGCGCGGCGGGCACCGACACCGGTTGGGGAAGAGGACGCCTCGAGGAGTTCACCGACCTCCAGACGGTGGTGTTCGACCTGAAGAACGTGAAGTAGGTCCCTTCACCGGTTCCCAAGCAGGACTGAGAATCGGAAATCCAAAACCAGGAGGGCGAGCGCCACGATGGGCGCTCGCCCTCCTCCTCCTTGCCGGTTCTGCCACTCCTCCTCCTCAAACCCGTGATTCGTCGGAACGGAAGGCGAATTCACCGTCGATGATCGTAGCCAGGACGGTGGCGTCGCCGACCGACGCGAATTCGAAGATATTGCGGTCCAGCACCACCAGATCGGCGGCCTTCCCGAGTTCGATCGAGCCGGTCTGGTCATCGTGATGGTTGACATAGGCGGAACCGGCGGTGAAGGCGGCAATGGCGTCGGCCAGTGAGACCCTCTCTTCCGGGTAGAAGGGTAGTTCCCAGCGATGATCAGGCGACACGCGTCGCACGGCCGTTTCTATCTGCAGCAGCGGATCGGGGGTGGAAACGGACCAGTCGCTGCCGAAAGCCAGGGTAGCCCCATTGCGGAGGAGGCTCCTGAACGGATACTGGCGGGCGCTCCGCTCTGGACCGAAGAATGGAATGGTCAATTCTGATTGATAGCCCTCGTACACTGCCCAGAAAGGCTGACCGTTGGCCACTACCCCGAGCCGGCGAAACCGGGCCAGATCCTCCGACGCGATCAGCTGGATATGGGAGATGTGGTGACGGGCGTCGCTCCAACCGTTGGCTCGGCGAGCTGCTTCGACTGCGTCCAGAGCATTGCGGACCGCCCGATCGCCGATGGCGTGGAAGTGCACTTGAAACCCCTCGGCGTCGAGCCTCGTGACGTAACGAGGAAGCATCTCCGGGTCGATGAAATCGATCCCCCGGTTCGGGGTGGGATGCCCGTCGGATCCCAGGTACGGATCGAGCATTGACGCCGTCGAGTTCTCCGCAACCCCGTCGAGCATCATCTTGACCGAAGTCGGGCGGAAGCGCCCCGCCGGACCCCGGGCGCGCCGGGCGATCAGATACTCGATCTGCTCTTCTCCGGCGGAGCGTTCCCACCACAGGGCTCCGACTACCCGAGCAATCAACTCGTCACGACCGGCCACCGTCCGGTAAGCCTCTTCCGTTTCCGGGGTGACGTCGGCGTCCTGCCAGGCGGTAATCCCGAGAGAAATCAAGTAGTCCTGGGCGACTCGCAGGCCGCGTTCGTAGTCGACCGCAGTGTCGGGAGGTATCGCCCGGCGGGCCAGCGTCATAGCGCCCTCCTGAAGCGTCCCGGCCGGTTCTCCATCGTCGTTTCGCTCGATTCGGCCATCGGGCGGATCGGCGGTGGAAGCTGTAATCCCGGCCAGCGCCAGGGCCCGGCTGTTGACCCAGGCACCATGACCGTCGCGATTCATCAAGAAAACGGGTCGGTCGGGGACCACCCGGTCGAGATCGTGAAGGGTTGGGGTACCCCCCGCGAAGGCGTCCATCGCCCACCCTCCGCCGAGTATCCAAGGCTCACCGGAATTGCGTTCAGCGTATCGGGCAATCGTGTCGAGGTAGGCGTCACGGTTATCGCTTGCATGCAAATTGCACCGCAGAAGATCGAGACCGGCCCTCGGAGGGTGCACATGAGCATCTTGAAACCCGGGAAGGACTATCCGTCCCTCGAGAGATATGACCTCGGTGTGGGGCTCGATCCACGCCTCGAGCGCGTCGCCGTTTCTGCCCACTGCCACGATGCGGCCCTGATCGACGGCTATGCCGGTTGCCCAACTCCGGGCCGCGTCGACGGTGTACACCGCACCGCCCCGCAACACCAGATCGGCCACGCACGCACCTCCTCGGCCGAAGCGTAGTTAATCGTTCGTGCGGCACCGGGTCGGGAACCAGCGATTACAGTTCGAGGATGAGCACTTTTTGGCATCCTTTTGCGGACATGGGAACGGTCGACGGTCACGAGATGGTCATCGACCGGGGAGAAGGGATCTACGTCTTTGATGAGGACGGGCGGCGGTATCTGGACGCCACCGCCAGCCTCTGGTATTGCAATGTTGGCTACGGCCGGCAGGAGATTGTCGCCGCAGTTGTGGCCCAGATGGAGAAGCTGCACGCCTACCACACCTTCGGTGATTTTGTCACGCGACCGGTGACCGAGTTGACTGAGAAGATCGCGTCGGTTGCCCCGGTTCCCGGTAGCAAGGTATTTCTCACGAGTGGGGGCTCCGACTCAGTTGACAGTGCTGCCAAGCTCGCCCGCCGCTATTTCCATCTCACCGGGCAACCGGAGCGCACCATGTTCATCGCTCGCGAATGGGGTTACCACGGAACGCACGCTTATGGCACCAGCCTGGCCGGCATGGCGCCGAACAAGGACGGCTACGGGGATCTGGTCGGTGACGTCGTGACCGTTCCGTGGGATTCGGTTGAGGCCGTCGAAAAGGTGATCGAGCAAGCAGGTCCCGAGCGAATTGCCGGGCTTTTCTGCGAGCCGGTCATCGGGGCAGGAGGCGTGCGGGTTCCGCCGGACGGCTATTTGACCGGCGTTCGGGAGGCCATCCGGCGGGCCGGAGCTCTCTTCATTGCCGACGAGGTAGTTACCGGGTTCGGCCGGGTCGGGGCGTGGTTTGCCTCCACCCGATTCGACCTCGAACCAGACCTCGTGACCTTCGCTAAGGGTGTCACCTCCGGCTACCTGCCCCTTGGAGGGGTGATCGCGGCACCTTGGATCGCCGAGCCATTCTGGGAAGGCGGTGTCATGTGGCGGCACGGCTACACCTATTCTGGCCACACCACTGGAGCCGCCGCCGCCTTGGCCAACCTGGAAGTAGTCGAGCGAGAAGGCCTGCTGGCCCATGCCCTGCAGCTCGAATCTGAGCTGGCCAACGCCCTGGCGCCGCTGGGCAGGCACCCATTGGTGACCGAGATTCGATCGGGATTGGGAGTACTTGGAGCCGTACAGCTCGATCCGGACGCCATCGAAGCCGATCCCGGATTGCCGGTGAAGGCCTTCCGGGCCATCCGGGAAGCCGGGGCATTAACCCGGCCGGTCGGCGGTGGTGGCCTGCAAATCTCTCCGCCCCTCATCATCACCCCAGAACAGGTGAAGGAGATGGTCGCGGCGTTCACCGTTGGCCTCGACACGGTCGAAGTGTGAAATCAGTCCCTTTCTGGACCGACGATCACCCCCGTCCCAACCACCTTCCAGAGGAGGACCTCTCGGGACAAACCGACGTCCTGGTTATCGGGGCGGGTATCACCGGGCTAACGGCGGCCCGATTGCTGGCTCGGGCCGGGATCGAGACAGTCGTTGCGGAAGCCCGATCGATAGGTGAAGGGGCCAGCGCCCTGAACGCGGGCATGGCCATCTACGGGCTGAAAGCCGATCCGACGGTCGTGATCGATCGATTCGGCGAACGGCTGGGACGAGAGCTGTGGGATGCCTCCAACAAGGCCATCGATCTCATCGAGCAGCTCGTCGGTGAAGAAGCAATCGCGTGCGACTTCTTCCGACCCGGCTCGGCCGAACTGGGCTTCACCGCTCGCGACGATCGGGTGCTAGCCGCCTACGCCCGCCGGACGACCGAGGATCTGGGTTTCCCCATCGAGTATCTCCCTCGCGATCGGCTCGGCGAGATCGTCGGAAGCGGGCGTTTTTCCATGGCGCTCACCGAGGAGACCAGTGCCGGCCTCCATCCCGCCAAGTACACGTTTGGCCTGGCCGGAGCCGCCGCTCGGGCCGGGGCCCGCCTGGTCGAGCATGCCGATGTGAGCGCCGTTGAGAAGACCGGAGGACGGTTCACTGTCACCACATCCCGGGGCCGGATACAGGCAGGCAGAATCCTGGTCACGACGAACGGCTACACAGGAACGCTCTTTCCGTCCATCCGACGCCGGATCGTGCCGATCGGGAGCTACTCGATCGTCACCGAATCGCTCCCCGTCCACCTGGCCGAGGAGGTCTTGCCCGGCAATCGAATGGTATGGACCGCTCGCCGCTTCTTGAACTACTTCCGCCGCACCCCGGACAACCGCGTCCTCATCGGCGGCCGCCGCAACCTGCAGACGGACCTCAATCTTGCCGAAACCGCCCGCGACCTGAGATCACGTCTCGTCGAGTTCTTCCCTCAGCTTGCCTCGTTCGAAGTCAGCCACGTTTGGGGCGGAAAACTAGGTGCTGCCTTTGACCTCCTCCCCCACATCGGCCAACACGATGACGTGTGGTACGCGATGGGATACGGGGGTCACGGTGTGGCGCTTGGCACCTATTTAGGGAGCGAAGTGGGCAAGCTCATGGCCGGCGAACTCGACCGCAGTCCTTTCGCCGAGATTGCCCACCCGACCCGGTGGTATTACCAACAAAGACCATGGTTTCTGCCACTAGCCGCCGCGGCTTACCGAACCCTGGATCGGTTCGGGCGTTGATCGCGCCGTTTCTTCACCGCGACCATTACTGCCGCGCAGATTGCGGCCGCCAGCAATGGAACATACGTGAAGCTTCCAAGAATGGTTGACAGCCCCGCTCTCCACGGACTCGCCCCACCGGCCGGATCGGCGAGCCATGACCCAAGCCGCAGCATCACCGCCAGGGACAACGAGGTCAGCATCAAGCGGTAGGCGAGGTTGCGAACCGCCGCCATCCGGTCGGGGCTGCTCAAAACAGCACCGCCGCCAAAGAGCACCGCCGCTACCCCTGCCACCAGTGCAGCCAGACTCAACGCCGCCGAAACTCTCGTGGCCGCCGAAGTCACCGGAATCTGGCCGCTGCCGTCGAGAGGAATTGGTTCGATGGTCGAAACCAGAGCGGCCAGCGTGCCCTCGTCGGCCGCCAGGCCCGCATCGGCCAGCACCCGGGTGATCTGAGGAACAGCGGGCAGCAAAGCCGATGCCGGATCCACCAGAGCCGTGCCACCCACCGGAGCGTAGATCGCTTCGACGAGTTGGTCGGTTAGGTTGTCCAGCACTCGGCCGGTCTCCGGCAAAGCCAGCAAGCGGTCGGCGGACGCCGTGTCGCCGGGAACGATCACATCTACCGAGGCGAGCCCTTCGGTGATCCAGCCGACGATCCGCTTGTGGACGATCTGCTCCATTGCGATATCACGCACCACGGCGGCCGCCGTGCCCCGACTCCCGGTGACGGCACTCCCCCACAGCGATCCGATCAGAATCGACGCCGACAGGCCGAACAACCAGAAGGAAGTGGCGCGCACGAACCGGCGTGAAAGGCTCGGAGACGCAACCGGCGGAGAGACCGGAGGCCGGCTGATCTTCGTAAGGGAAGCGGTCACTTGATAACAAGCTCCGGATGAGTCCGCACCCGGGGGCGGGTCGCGACAACTCCTCTGGCGAGTTCATCAAACGCCAAGGCTGCTTCGCTGTCCGGGGCGACGCTCATCAATGGCTGCCCTTCGTCCGCCCCCGCCCTCATGGCCGACAGAAAGGGAATCCGGGCAAGCAACGGCACGCCGAGTTCGTCGGCGAGAGCGGCCCCTCCCCCTTCGCCGAACAACGCATAGCGGGTTCCGTCGTCGCCCGTGAACCACGACATATTCTCGACCACGCCCATGACTTCCTGGCTGACCTTCTCGGCCATCAGGGCCGCTCGTTTGGCGACCCTCTGGGCGGTCGGCTGAGGAGTCGTCACCACGACAACCTGGGCGCGAGGCACGAATTGCGATACGGAGATGGCAACGTCGCCGGTCCCCGGTGGCATGTCGATCAGGAGGAAATCGGGGTCATCCCAGAACACATCGGACAGAAACTGCTCGAGGGCCTTGTGCAACATCGGGCCGCGCCAGATGACGGCCTGGTCGGGGCGCACGAAGTAATCCATTGAGATGACTTTGACCCCGTGCACCTGCGGGGCGATGATCGTCTCATCGATGACGGTAGGCGGACGGTCCGCTCCAAGCATCTTGGGGATAGAGAACCCCCAAACGTCCGCATCGATCACCCCAACCGAGTGACCCTGCAACGCCAAGGCCACCGCCAGATTGGCCGTGACGGAGGACTTCCCGACTCCGCCCTTCCCGCTGGCGATAGTCACGACCCGGGTAGGTGAACCGGGACGGGCAAACGTCATGCCGCGTTCGGGTCGCAACTCGCGCATCATGTGGGTGCGATCGCCATCATCCATTTCGACAAACGTCACATCAACCGAGGTCACGCCGCCAACGGAAGAAGCTGCCACCTCGATCTGCCGGGCGATTGAACCGGCCATGGCGTAACCGGGGACCGGCATCGCAACCTGCACCTCGACCCTTCCCCTGCGAGTGACATCCACCGAGCGAATCATCCCGAGCTGACCCACCGGACGACCCAATTCGGGCTCTTCGAGAGCGCCTATTGCCGCCTCAATCGCCGCTTCGTCGATCATTCTTAGTCCTATCCGAACAGTGTTTAGAGCCCGGGCAAAACTATAGTGACGGCGTCTCCCTACTCAGATGGGCCCATGGATACTCGCCAGCTGGAACGCACCCTCAGCGATCTGACCTCGACACTCGGGGATCCGACCCGACGCTCCATTTACCTAACCGTGCGCGAATCGGCTGATCCCGTGACGGCCGCCCAGGTTGCCGCCGAGTTCAGCATCCACGCCAACGTAGCCCGGCACCACCTCGATCGACTCGCTCATGAGGGCTACCTGGAGATCACCCACAAGCGCCCCGAAGGCAAGAACGGTCCGGGGGCCGGTCGGCCGGCCAAGTGTTACACCTCGACCGACAAGGAGATCGAACTCCAGTTCCCGGCCCGCCGCTACGAACTGCTGGCCGACCTCTTGATTCGTGTCGTCCAACGGCTCGAACCGGAGCGGGCGTCCGAGATCGCCGCCGAGGTCGGCCGCGAGTACGGAGTCGAGTTGGCCGGCACGCTGGAGTTGCCGGACGTGTCCGGTATTGATTCGGTGCTCGCTACCGTTCAGCAGGCCATGATCAATGTCGGTTTCGCGGTCGACACGAATACCGATAGCCGCCAATTGTTGATGAGTCACTGTCCGTTTGGCCGAACTGCCTTCGACCATCCCGAGGTCGTGTGTTCGCTCGATCGCGGCATCGTCAACGGGCTCATGGAGGCTCTACACCACGCCACCGACACTGTCACCGCACCCAAGGAGACATGGGGTGACGACTGCGTAACCACGGTCTAGGGAACCGCCCAGCCTCGCAGGATCGCTACGATTTGTGACTGCTCCACTTTGCCCAAAAGGAGGTCGCCATGTCGGTCACCGCCGGAGATCGCGCCCCGAACTTCGAGTTGTTCGACCAGGACGCCAACGAGGTATCTCGTGCCTCGCTCGAGGGCCGCAAGTCGCTCATCGTCTTCATCCCCCTGCCTTTCTCCGGCATTTGTGAAGCCGAACTCTGCTCAATCCGCGACAACCTCGCCCGGCTGAACGGCATGGACGCCAACGTTGTGGTCATCACCTGCGACACACGTTTTGTGCACAAGAAATGGGCCACCGAGCAGGGCTTCGAGTTCCCCCTCCTGTCCGACTTCTGGCCACACGGAGCCACTGCGCGCGCCTATGGCAGCTTCAACGAGCAGAAGGGCGTCGCCAACCGTGTCACGTACGTACTCGATCACACTGGCGTGGTGCGAGAGATCATCGACTCCGGCAGCCTGGGCGTTGCGCGAGAGATGGATGCCTATGTCGAAGCACTGAGGAAGATATAGGTCTCCCTGCTGTACGGGGGAGACGCGCCGTCCACGACCGCGCAGAGGGGGTGCAGCCTCGCCCCAACGGTCTGGGCCACAGTCTGCGTTTGCCTGGTGGTTCGCCGGCCCCCCTCCGTCGAGCCCTTTTGGGCCCGACACCTCCCCCCCAATTCGCTCACTTCGTTCGCAAGGGGGGAGGAAACGGGACCTATCCAAACCAGCTGCGCCACAGCCGGGTGAAGAACCCTGGACGTCCGGGGATGGGGAGATCGCGGAGCACGGCCTCCTGCAGATCGAGTGGCAGGTCACCGATGAGGGCATACCCGCCGACCCGGGACTCCCAGGCGAAGACAACCTGGCCCGGTTGAAACAGACGCCGGTACTTCTCACCTGCGACCTCAGCGACCGGAGCGTCTTCGAGCTCAGGGATCGTCACGGTTTTCCGCGAGGCGATGACGGTGAACGAAAACACCCCATCTGAGTAGTAGGCGACCGTGGAGCTTTCCGGCCCTTCATACACGTCGAGCCGGTTGAACCCACCGACCCGAGCGGGAAGCACCTCTTCATCGATGGTGCTGAAATCGACGACCTTGGCTGACTCCGGAGTGCCTTGCCGGACCGACGTATCGATCGCCTGCGGCTCTGCACTGAACGAGACAAAAGAGCTTGAGCAATACAGGGAACGGTCCCCGTTTCGCACTTCGGAGCGCAACAGCGCCCCGGTGGCATCGTCGAAATGCAGCATCACCCTTTCGAATTCGCCCTCCATCACGGTGACAACCCGCACCGGTCGTTCCAGCTCGCGCGCCCGGCCGGCATCACGCGCCGTGTAACGCGGACTCACCTCCCATGCAGCAGAACTGTCGATCCGGGTGGCTTGCACGGTGCCGTCGGCGCCCCGTTGATACAACTCTCCGTTGGCGGCGACCGCTTCGCTACCGCTGGTTCTCACCCATAGTTCATCGCCAGATCTCGTAACCTCAACGAACTGTGCAATGGTCCCGTCCGGTGTGTCACACACGATGAAGACCTCGCCTGAATACTCCGCCGCCGCCGCACGTTCCAGGTATTCACCGAGATCCTCCGCGAGTGCCGGCAAGGTCTGGGCGAAGGTGACCAAGAGCGCGATCCCGGAGACTGTCAGCGCCCGCCTCATTCGATTGGCCCGGCCACTCGGTCGATTACTTGCAACGGTGTCCTCGGCGTAATGGCAGGCTCGAGCGACGTGCGAGCGCCGTACTGATCGGACAATTGATCGAGACGCACCTCCAAGCTGGTCGGAGGAGCGAGGATGGTGGCGACGCCGATGAATAGGGCGAGGATGGCGGCCGCGGCCGCCGCCACCCACGCGGGCGGTCGGCGCCTGAGCGACAGCACTTCGGCCACCCCTTTCTCGACCGGACTCAGCCCCGAAGGCAAATCCAGAAGAGGGAGAGACCGGACTGAAGCCCGGGCGGAGTGAAGCTCATTGAGCTCGTCCCTACACGCATGGCACGTCGAGAGGTGATCGACCACCCGGGTTCGGTCCGGTTCGGTGAGTTCGCCGTCGAGCAACGCTGAGAGAGGTTCGCTCGGGTGCGTCACTGCAATCGCTCCTTCAACATCTTGCGACCTCGATGTATTCGGCTACGCACGGTACCGATCGGAGCAGCGATAGCCGCGGAGATCTCCTCGTAGCTGAGACCCACGATGTCGCAAAGCACCACGGCTTCGCGGAAGTCGTAGGGAAGCTCGAGAAGCGCCGCTTGGATATCGTCACCGAGCCGTACCGCCGCCAAAACCTGATCGGGAGCGGGAGACGAGTAGCTTGCCACCCGGTCAATCTCTTCGGGGAGCGGAGCGGTCGGTCTCCGCTTCCGGCGCCGCGTATCGTCGAGAAACGCATTCCGGGTGATCCGCCATAGCCAACCCTCGAAGGATCCCGGCCGGTACCCGGCCAGTCCCTTCTTGACTCGTAGCAGCACCTCCTGAGTGAGATCGGCCGCGTGGTCTGCATTGCCGGTGAGGCGATATGCGAAGTTGTAGATCTTTCGCCCATAAGCCCGAGCTACTTCTTCCCACGTCAGCGGTGCATCTTCGAGCACGCGCGCTACCTACTGAACGCAGGTGGACGCGATCAAGTTCCCGGCCCGCGAGGGGCAAGACCAGGGGCGGGACCGCCGGAACGAGAACGAAGGCTCAGGTATCTTGGGCATCGCCGGGTGGCTCTTCTTCGCCGCCCTGCTCTATGCCCTTGCGAAATTCCTTGGCCGACGCGCCCAGTGACCTGGCGAGGTCGGGAAGTTTCCTTGCTCCGAATAGAAGCAGCAGAATCACCAGGATGATGATGAGTTCGCCGCCGCCGAGTCGTCCAAACATGGTGTCTCCTTCACAGGTATCCTACCGGGAGGCCTGTCGGTACGCAGGCAGGATCTCCTCCGCGACGATATCGAACCCGGCCGTGGCACTCCAACCGAAGGGCAGCGGCGAGAAACTCAACACCAGGTCCGTCACACCCAGTCCCCGATAAACCTCGATGCGTTCCCTCACCTGCTCCGGCGTACCGACCAGACCATGGTCGGCCACATCGGCCAACGAGAGGTTCCGAACCAACCAGGGTGCTTGTTGCCGCCAGTCCTCGAAACGACGTTGAACATCGCGATCGTTCGCTCCGACCAGCGCAACCAGCCCCAGGCTCCGCCGAACTTCACCGGGATCGCGGCCGACCTCTTCGCATGCTCGATCGAATTCGGCCGCCTTGGCTGCGTAGCTATTCGGTGAGTAGCGCCAGGCCACGTTCCAAGCGTCCGCAGTCCGAGCCACCGTCCGCAAAGCCAGAAGCCCACCCGCCGCAAGAAGAATCGGGACGGTCGCCTGCTCGGCTTGCGGCAGGTTGGGAGCGCCATCGACGCGAAACCGCGACCCGGTCACGGTTGCCCGGGGTTTGGAGACCATCTCGCGAATCAGGGTGACCGCCTCCTCCAGGGCGGCTAGGCGGTCTCGAGGGGTCGGGAAGTCCAATCCGGCGGAGGCATATTCGGCCTGATGCCATCCTGCCCCCAGTCCGAGCACGAATCGACCTGCGCACAGTCGGTCCAGGGATGCCACGGCCTTGGCCAACACCGAAGGTGGCCTGAACCCGACCGCCAGCACCAGAGTTCCCAAAGTTACCCGGCGGGTAGCTACCGCCAGGGCGGGTAGGAGAACCATCGCGTCGAGCTGGCTGCCGGCGCCGGGGGGACCTCCGAGCAATTTGAGATCCGTGAAGTAGTGATCGGACACCCACAGTGCATCGAATCGCAACGTCTCCAGCTGGATGGCCAGATCTCTGAGATACGACCAGGTTGGAAGGCCGATCCCGCTGTGAACGCCGTGCGGTAGGGCGACACCTACCCGCATCAGAGGATCACTCGAGCGAGAGGGCGTCGACGAACTTCTGGAGACGTTCGCGAGTGACAAACCTGATGCGAGGTTCCCGCTTTTCTTTCTCGTACACACCAAACGGCGAAAACTTGTCGCTGATCAGCAATCCGCGGTCGGCTCCCGAGTTGACGAATTCCATCACGAACTCACGCATCGTCACGTCTTCGACCTCTGGATGGTCACCGGGCTGGTAATGGTCTTCGCGGAGGTAGGTGACGGACCCTGCTTTGGCAGCCTTGAAGGCCAGCGGATGGTCGGCGGCCGTAACTATGTAGCCGAAGAGCCGCAGCAACGATCGAACCATCTCCGCCGAAGTCATGGTCGCCGGATCGATTCCCTGGGCGCGCAACCCAACAACCACCGCTTTGGGAAGACGCAATTCATTGCCGATGGGCCCCAGCGTGTCGGCGCGCTGGTCAGAAACCAGAGTCGGGGCATTCTGGACAAGGTCGTCCGAGAACTGCTTCTCGAGAGGATCGAAGCCGATGTGCCCCAGATGGAGCGAGGGGGCGGCAACCATCGGTGGAGGTAGGATGCCCGGTTCCTCGAGCGCCACGGTACCTACCCGACGCGGCTCGCCATCCCGACCGGCAAAGGCCACAACGGTGGTCACGCCGTCGATCGGAAGTTCATGCCGCTTCTCTCTCACCACTTCGAGAGCCTCGTTGGTGAGCAACTCGCCCAGCACCTCATCAATCTCGCCCTCCGGAAGAGGGACATCGAAGAAGACCTGGGCTTCGGCGCCCCGCACATGGAATTCTGAAACACGGGGGCGGGGCCGATCCGCGTCGATGGACCTCGCCTCCTGGGCCCCTTCAACCTTCGCGCGGATCGCGTTGCCTCTCCTCTTGCTGAGCACGGCCAGGGCTCCCAAAACGAGGGCCAGGAAGATCAGGAAAAGACCTAGCAAACCGAGGTCCTGCACACCGCTCCCTTTCTTTGGAGGACGATTCAATGCTAGTGCCACACGTCACGGGTCAACAGAGATTGTCACCGACGGCGGGCGCACCGATTCGAAGAACCACCGACCGGCGTTAGCGTCTTTACGAGACCCGGCGTGCTGCAACGGACCGCTCTTTGCGGATGCGCCGGCGTTCCCGCTCGGATAGGCCGCCCCAGATTCCGAATTTCTCGCTCTGCTGGATTGCGAACTCGAGACACTCTGCTTTCACCTGGCAGGCGTTGCAGATTGCCTTGGCCTTTCGAGTTGATGCTCCTCGCTCGGGAAAGAACAGGTCGGCATCCGCTCCGCGGCAATTGGAGTAGTCCTGCCATGCAAGATCGTCGACCGCGAGAGCGTCTATCAGACTGCGGTGCACGGGTGCACCCCCCTTACATACGTGTAATTACAAGCATGTAATCAGGCTGGGCGCGCGCTGTCAAGGAGGAATGCCCGACGATCCGAGCTGCGAGCTACGAGCCACGAGGCTGCGAGCTGCCAAAGAGACGCGCGTAACCGGCGCCTCAACCCAATCAGCATCCTGCTGATCAAGCCCGCGACGATATTGGTAATCACGGACACCGCACCTCGCGCAATTGGCTCGCAAGCCCGAATCGCTCCCCATCCGGGGGTAGTTCGGCAAAGCGGCAGATCGCAATGGCCAGAACACGGGCCTTCTGATACGCGACAGGGGACTTGAAATTGGCACTGATTCCTTTCGATGATCCTGTTCTTGTAGAACGGGGCAGTGACATCATCGACTTGCAGCGGGCAGCTGGCAGCTCGCAGCTGCCCTCGACTGGGGCCCCCCATGTGGCTGCTAGCTTTGGGCCATCTGGAATCTCGTGCTTGGAGGATTGGAGTGACGACCACCGACAAGGGCACGGACCGCGGCAGCGCCAACCGCCGACGGCCCTGGGCGATCGAGTTCTACAGCTCGGCCGTCGTGAAGAAATGGGTGATGGCCATCACCGGCATCATCTTTCTCGGCTACGTATTCGTCCATATGCTTGGAAACCTCAAGCTCTACCTCGGCCCGGATCCGACCGGGGTCTTCGCCATCGACCACTACGGGGAATGGTTGCGGGAGTTGCTCGAACCGTTCCTCCCCCGCGTAGGGGCGCTCTGGATCATCCGGGCAGTGCTCGCGGCGTCTGTGGTGCTCCATATCCATGCCGCCTATTCACTGACCGTCGCCAACTGGAAGGCGCGACCGGTGCGATATCAGTCGCCGCGCGAATACCTCGTGGCCAACTACGCCTCGCGGACCATGCGGTGGTCGGGGGTGATCGTCGGAGCCTTCATCGTGTTCCATCTCATGGATCTGACGATCGGAACCGTCAACCCGGATTTCGTGGCAGGCGACGTGCACGCCAATCTGATCGCCAGCTTCAGCAGACCGGTAGTGGCCATCTTCTATATTGTGGCCAACCTCCTCCTCGGCCTCCACATTTTCCACGGCACCTGGAGCCTCTTCCAGAGCATCGGCTGGAACAACCCCCGATTCAACGAGTGGCGCCGTTGGTTGGCCTGGGTGTTCACCGCCGTCATCGTTGTTGCCAATGTCAGCTTCCCGCTCACGGTGCTGACCGGTCTGGTCACGTGAGAGGGGGATGGTGATGCAACTCGACGCAAAGATCCCGGAAGGCCCCATCCAGGACAAGTGGGACTCTCACAAGTTCAATGTGAAGCTGGTCAACCCTGCCAACAAACGCAAATACGAGATCCTGGTGATCGGTACCGGCCTGGCGGGCGCCTCCGCGGCCGCCACACTCGGGGAGCTCGGGTACAACGTGACGGTGATTACGTACCACGATTCTCCGCGCCGGGCGCACAGCATCGCCGCCCAGGGTGGCATCAACGCCACCAAGAACTACCACGGGGACGGCGACAGCGTGTTCCGGCTGTTCTACGACACCCTCAAGGGCGGAGACTACCGATCCCGGGAAGCCAACGTCTATCGGCTGGCGGAGGTCAGCAGCGACATCATCGACCAGTGCACCGCCCAGGGCATCCCGTTCGCCCGTGAGTACGGCGGCCTCCTCGACAACCGGTCTTTTGGAGGAGCGCAGGTTTCACGGACGTTTTATGCCCGCGGCCAGACCGGACAACAGCTGCTCCTGGGCGCCTACCAGGCACTGGCTCGCCAGATCAAGCTCGGCAAAGTCAAGCTGTATGCCCGCACCGAGATGCTCGACATCGTCCTCCATGAGGGACGCGCCGTAGGGGTGATCACCCGCGATCTGGTTACCGGCGAGATCCGGGCCCACTCCGCTCACGCCGTCGTACTGGCGACCGGCGGCTATGCCAACGCCTACTTCCTGTCCACCATGGCCATGGCCAGCAATGCAACTGCCGCCTGGCGGGCGCACCGCAAAGGGGCACTCTTTGCCAACGCCAGCTTCACCCAGATCCATCCGACCGCTATTCCCCAAAGCGACGACACCCAGTCAAAACTGACCCTGATGTCCGAGTCGCTCCGCAACGACGGACGCATCTGGGTACCGAAGAAAGAGGGAGAGGAACGTCCTCCCGGCCAGATTCCGCTTGACGACCGCGACTATTACCTCGAGCGCAAGTATCCGGCATTCGGCAATCTCGTGCCCCGCGATGTGGCGTCTCGCAACGCTATGACCGTCGTGGAAGAGGGACGGGGGGTCGGCTCTCGCAAGAACGGTGTCTACCTGGACTTTGCCGAATCTATCGAACGCCTCGGCAAAGCGGTCATCGAAGAGCGGTACGGAAACCTGTTCGAGATGTACGAGCGGATCACGGACGAGAACCCGTACGAGGTTCCGATGCGTATCTACCCGGCCCCCCACTACACCATGGGCGGCTTGTGGGTCGACTACAACCTGATGACCACCATTCCCGGGTTGTACTCGATCGGTGAAGCCAACTTCTCCGATCACGGCGCCAACCGGCTCGGCGCCAGTGCTCTGATGCAAGGACTGGCCGACGGCTACTTCGTGCTTCCGTACACGATCAGCGATTACCTGGCACCCCTCCTCGGCACGCAACCTGTTCCGACCGATCACCAGGTGTTCGCCGAAGCGACCCAGGATGTCCACGATCGAGTCGACCGGCTGCTGTCCGTGAACGGCGGTCGTACGGTCGACTGGTTCCATCGCAAGCTCGGAAAGATCCTGGAAACCCACGTCGGGATGTCACGCAACGAACTAGGACTGCAGAAGGCCCTGCGCGAAATACCCGCCTTGCGGGAGGAATATCACAACGACGTGCGGGTGCCGGGCGAGAACGAGTCGTTCAACCAGTCGCTGGAGAAGGCCGGCCGGGTTGAGGACTTCTTCGAATTGGCCGAGCTGATGGCGCTCGACGCCCTCAACCGCCGCGAATCGTGTGGCGGGCACTTCCGGGAGGAGAGTCAGACGCCGGAAGGCGAAGCTCTCCGCAACGACGACGACTACGCATACGTGGCGGCCTGGGAGTTCACCGGTGTCGGAGAGGTACCGAACCTCATCAAGGAGCCGCTCGAGTTCGAGTACGTGGCACTGGCGCAAAGGAGCTACAAGTGAATATCACCTTGCGCGTATGGCGCCAGGATAACCCGGACGCTCCCGGCCGCTTCGTCGAATACGACGCCCCCGACATCGAGTCGCATTCCTCGTTCCTCGAAATGCTCGACGTCGTCAACGAGCGGTTGACCGACCAGGGCGAGGAGCCAATCGCCTTCGATAGCGATTGCCGCGAGGGCATTTGTGGGATGTGCGGGCTCATGATCAACGGTCTCGCCCATGGCCCCCAGCAGGGCACGGCAACCTGCCAGCTTCACATGCGCAAGTTCGAAGACGGCGATGTGATCACGATCGAACCGTGGCGGGCCGCTGGTTTCCCGATCATCCGGGACCTGGTGGTCGATCGCAGCTCATTCGATCGGATCATCGAGGCGGGCGGTTACATCACCGTGCCGACCGGTAGCGCCCCGGACGCCAACCTGATCTTGGTTCCCAAGCCGGCGGCCGACGCGGCCATGGACGCCGCCGCCTGTATCGGGTGTGGGGCCTGTGTCGCCTCCTGTCCGAATGGTGCCGCCCAACTGTTTGTGGCGGCCAAGGTGGCGAACCTGAACTTGCTCCCCCAGGGTCAACCGGAGCGCTGGACCCGGGTCGAGGCGATGGTCGATGAGATGGAGCGGTACTTTGGGTCGTGCACCAATCACGGGGAGTGCGAGGCGGCCTGTCCGAAGCGCATCTCGCTGGACTTCATCGCCATGATGAACAGGGACTACATCAAGGCGAAGTTCAAAAACCGTCGCCTGGCCGGGCAGCGCAGCTGACCCGACGTCTGGTCAACAGGACGCTACCAACTGCGGCCCCGGCGAGAGAAGCAAACTCGCGATGGAGCCAACGACCTATTGCGGCCACCTGGTCCAGGTAGTAGCTTCTCGTTGGGGTAAATCAGCGCTACATAGTGAATTGGAGAAGAGAACTCTCCAATCGGCACACGGGCGGTCCGGGCAACTGAAGGGAAACTTCGGGCACTAGTCCTGTGTCGGATGATCAATTATGGGCACGTTTTCTCGTCCTCGAAGGCGCCGAAGAGCTAACCCCGCCATCAACATCAGCGGTCTGTACTCCCTGGCGTCCATGCCTCGACCGATCTTGAACGCCGGAATCTCCGTGCCGGCGCCAACCGGGTGGCCACCAATGACTAACTATGTTGCCCGTTTCAGAATGGACCCGAGGGTGGTAGCATTATCACTTAAAGTGGGGTCGATATCCTGCCAAAGCGCCATACTGGACAAGGCACTTGGCCACCAGATCGGGATGACATGCGACGACCACTGATGAAGAAAACGGACGGAGGCGCGACCATCGTTGAGTTCGCCATCGTCATGCCGCTTTTGCTCCTCTTGATGATCGGGATCATGGAGGTCGGCGTCGCTTTCTACGACTACCTGACCGTCGAGCGCTCAACCCTCGAAGGAGTGCGAACCGCATCCTTCACCGGCGACGACCTTTATGCCGACTGTCTAACAATCAACACCATCGTCGACTCTTTCCCCGGCGGATTCCTTGATCGGGTCCAGCAAATCGAGATCTATAAATTCGATCCGGTAACCAGCCAGCAGGATCTCTCCAAGACCAACATTTGGCAGTACCTGGGCGGCGATCCGACCGATTGTGTCAACAGCTGGTTTACGCTCCAAACGTGGCCGTCGACCGTCCGCTATACGACAGCAGGACCCTCCCAGCCACTCGACATAATCGGTGTTCGCATTCGAATGCCGCGCACCTGGATCTCGAATTTCCCACCCTTCACAGGTGGCTATACGATCGACGAACATTCCATCCTGCGCTTGGAACCGGAGGTATTCGAATGATCAGGCGCTTGCGCGATGGACTGAAGCTCGAGGACCAGCGCGGCGCGGCACTCGTTTGGGTAGCCGGTTCCCTGGTGATGTTGCTTGCCTTCTCCGCCCTGGCCGTCGATCTGGCCTGGATCTATGTGAACTCTTCGCGTCTACAGAACGCGGCCGATTCGGCCGCCCTGGCCGGCGTCGTCAACTTACCCGGCGCCCCGGCTGTAGCCCAGAGTGACGCAGAAGATGCCGCCCAGGCCAACGGCTTTCCAGTCGGCGGCGCCAACACCGTTACCGCAAGCCCGCTCAGCGACAACAGCCTGCATGTAACGCTGACGACTGCGGTACCTACGTACTTCCTCAAGGTGCTCGGGTTCAACTCGTTCGACGTTTCGCGTGAGTCGACTGCCCAGTACGTCAAACCCGTACCCCTGGGCAGCCCCTCCAGCTGTTTTGGAATTGGCTCGCTGAGCGCCGTTACCGGTTGCACAATCAGCGCGCAGCAGAACTTTTGGGCGGCCATCAACGGCCACTACACCGCCCGCGAACACGGCGACCCCTTCGCTCCTCGGTGTGACTGGGCAAGCTCACCGGGCAATTGCACCGACAGCACTTCGGGTTCCTCTCCCTGGGACACCAACACCGATCCTCTCAATCCGCAATTCAGAGATGACGGCTATTACTACGCAGTGGAGATCCCCTCCGGCAAAACGCAATTCACAGTCCAACTTTACGACGCGGGCTTTCGAACGGGCGGGAATCCGGGAGACACGGGCAGCCTGACCCACTCTGCCGGTGGGGGCCCGACCATGCACTATCAGCTCTTCGACTGGGATACGACTCCGCTGATCCCTTTCGACAACACAACTCTCCTTTGTTCGAGGACCATTGTTCCGAACTCATTACCAGTCAATACGTGGGTCAACCTGTGCACGATTTCCGGAGCTCCTGTCGACCCAGGTATCTACGTGTTGAAGGTGTGGGTAGACGGCAATGGAGGAGGCAACAACGGGTACGGCCTCAACGTAGTGGCATCTCCGGGAGGCGCCCCAGCCGCCCGCCTCTACGGAATCAACGACATATCGATCTTCACCAATCAGGCGTTGACGGGTACGTTGACGATTGCCGAAGTCGCCCAGGAGCACGCCGGCAAGATCCTCGAGCTGAGTTTCTACGATCCCGGCGAAGATAATGGGGACGCCTTCATGACGGTGATGATGCCAGACGGAACGTCGGCCAGCTGTTCATGGGTGGCAAAGGACTTCAACGGCAACACAGCTGCAACGGGCGGACCGGGCACCTGCAGGATGCAGACCGCTGATGGTTCTCTTCCGTCTTCCAACAAGTCGCTCTTCAACGGTCAGTGGCTCACCGCTACCATTGATATCCCGGATGCCTACACCTGCTCAGCGAACTGCTGGTGGTCAATGTTGATCGAGCACAGTGGTACGTCGCACGATCGCACTACGTGGGCAGCGAGGATCATCGGCAATCCGGTCCGGTTGGTGCCCAGCCCATGAGCCGAGTCCTCCACCGTGACCGCGGGGCCGCCGCAGTCGAGACCTCGCTGATCATCGGGCTCCTCGTGCTCATCGCGTTGGGTTCTGCCGAATGGGGCTTTGGGCTCAAGGATTGGCTGAGCATCACCGCCGGGACGCGCGAAGGTGCCCGAGTTGGGGCGTCAGCGGGCAACACCGTTGGAGCCGATTGCGTGATTCTCGAGGCGACGGCCGGCGCCGTGCGAAACATCAACGGCGCAGTTCTCGAAGTCTGGGTCTTTAAATCAGATACCTCAGGAGGGATCGGCCTCAAGCAGGCATACCGGCCGGCCCTCCCTACCGAGCCTTCTCTCGTCTGCAGTTCTGGAAGCTGGTTTGTTATCGAAAACTCGTGGCCCGCAAGCGCCAGGATCAATTCTGGGGCAGTGCGCGACTGGCTTGGCGTGAGGGTCGTCTTTGACCATGACTGGCTGACCGGGTTCATGTGGTTCTCCGGATCGGTGTGCAACCGGGGATTGTCGGGCACCTGTTGGCACTCCGATACGGTGATGCGCATCGAACCCGACCCCAATCCGTAGCTTCTCCGGATCGTTCCTCATTGACTTAGCTCCCAACCGTGATCACTTTCTGCTGGGTGCCACTACCCAACTTTCCATTAAGTAAATCAGGGATTCTGCCGATGATCGGTAGAAGTTCGGGTGATGCGCGTCGCGCATTGGGAGCGGCTATATGCCGAGCAATTCGAAACAACGCAATGAGCGGGGAGCAACGATTGTCGAATTCGCGGTCGTCTTTCCGCTCATCATCGTCCTGGTCATGGGGATTGCCGAGTTCAGCCTGGCCTTCAAGGACTGGTTGACCATCAGCCACGCCAGCCGCGAAGGCGCCCGGGCGGGCGCTACCGGCGCCAACGACATCACAGCCGATATCCAGGTCCTCAAGGCCATCGAGGAGGCAATCAGCGGCGGTGACCTACAGTCCATTGACAACGTAGTGGTCTCCAACCCGGACTCACCATTTGAATCAACGACCTATACCTACACCGGGCTCCTGCCCTGCGCCTGGGCGCCCTGCCCCGATCCCTACGCCGGTGCTCCCCCCCTCTACGCCCCTCCCTATGCTGAACCCAATTACGTCCCCGAGGACCGCGACGTGACCGCACCCATCCCGGGTCGGATCAAGGTCTCGATCACGCTGACCCATGAATGGTTTACAGGCCTCTTCACTAACACGTCCACCTGGACGGCCGACACGATCATGCGTCTGGAACCGAGGGTGTTCTCATGAGGAAGCGACCCTGGTTCTCCCTGCGGCGCCGGGCTCAATCAGAACGCGGGGCCAGCCTCGTCGAAGCAGCGCTCGTCGTCCCATTGCTCATCCTGCTTGCCTTTGGGGCCGCGGAATTCGGTTTCGTGTTTCTGGATTTCCTCAACGTAGCGAGCGCCGCCCGGGAAGGCGCCCGCGTGGGTAGCGCGGTTGGCGATGCAATTGACGCCGACACGCTCATGCTCAACGCCATCGCCGAGGCGACGGCCGACCTCGACAACTCAACGATCGAAGCAATCTGGATCTTCGAAACAAAGGCGAATGGCGATCCGGTCGACAACTGCGTGGTCGACAGCACTCTCAACTACTTCACGTGTGTCGGTCCGACCAACAACACCAACATCTACGACTCCTCGGGCAATTTGCTCATCGGGTCCTGGAACTCGACCGGCCGCAGAGTGACCGTCGGGCTGAATTGCCCTCTCACACCCGCCGAGTGCCCCGACCGCCTCGGGGTCAGGGTGGTCTTCACTCACCAGTACATCACCGGCTTTCTCTCGTTTCCGACCGGACCATTCTCAGAGGACGCGGTGTTCCAGCTCGAGCCGGACGTTGACTGAAAGGGCGGCGGAGTGATAGCGAAACGACGGATCCAGCCGGATGACGAAAAGGGCGCCATCCTGCCATTCGTGGCCCTCGTGCTGGTTCTGCTCCTCGGGTTGGCCTCTTTCGCGGTCGACCTCGGATGGTTCTACCTGAATTCAACGCGGATCCAACGAGCGGCCGAGTCGGCCGCTCTGGCCGGCGTTATTCACATGCCGCAGGCTTTCGCCGCGAAAGCCGAGCCGACCGCACTTCAAGTGGCCGCCACCAACGGCTACGTCGACGGCGTCGACGGCGCCTCGATTACGGTCAGCGATGGGCTCACCTGGAGCGAGCCGAATCAGCTCGAAGTGGAGATCAGCGACACCGTTGACACCTTCCTCCTCAGGGTGCTCGGACGGCAAGACCAAACGATCACTCGCAGCGCCGTGGCCGAGTACGTCCCTCCCCTCCCGTTGGGAAGCCCCGAGTCACAATTCGGCAATAGCTGCGACCCCAACGAACCCGGCTGCACGGGCCAGGTGAACTTCTGGGCCAATATTCACGGCAAGTACACCGACACCCGAATGGGTGACGCTTACTCGTCCTATTGCGAGGACGGAACCGGGAGCGGCAATGCTTCGTGCAACCAGAACGTCTCGTGGCGGAACCCCGCTACCAGTACTCGCGGCGCCGGGTATCTCTACGGGATCGAGGCAACCGCCGGCAACCCGTTTGCGATCGAGTTTCTCGATATCGTCCATCACAACACCTACCTTGGTGCCACCACCAACGACAACTGGCGAACCGGTGATCGCGGTTGCGAAGCCTGGGGTGACAGCACCATCAACTGCGGCCAGACCGTGCGCACCAGGTTGTACTTACCGGATCCCGCGCCGCTGAATCTCACCGGCAACGTGCTGCTGTGCGAGAAGATCTGGAACCCGGCACCTCAGATTCCAGAAAGCGATCCTTACGTGTGGGAGGCACCTTGGTGCGCCCAGGGGGCGCCCGCCGACGGGGTGTACGTGCTCCAGATCGAGGCTCTCGATCCGCCGCCCGCCCGCCCCGGTTGGTCGGGACTCAACCGGTATTCGGTTCGGGCCACCGGCGGCGCCCGCCTCTACGGACTCGGCGACATGTCGCTCTACAACAACGCCACGAGCACGACCAGCGACTTCTACATGGCCGAGGTGAGCGACATCTACTCCGGGAAGACCTTCGTCCTGGAACTGTACGACCCGGGTGAAGCGAACCCGGGTGGCTACGTGGAAATCAAGGCTCCGAACGGACCGGGATCATGGGTCACCTACCCCAGCTGCACGATGCGAGTCCGGACCAGCGAGGCCGCCCCATGGGGGTCGGCGAGCACCCTGGCTCCCTGCCGATTCTTCGCCAACAACAATGGCGGACCCAACGATTACAACGGCGACTGGATAAAGCTCGAGATGAATCTGAGTAGCTACGTCTGTGGCGCCGACTGTTGGTGGAAGCTCAACTATGACTACTCCGGCGCCACGGTGAACGACACAACCACCTGGAAGGCCTATATCGTCGGCAATCCGGTGCACCTCCTCAAGTAGAGACCGGGCAGCCCTTTTCAACGTGCTCCGGGTGGTGGCGGCCATGACCTGTCGAGCTCAAATACCTTGTCAAGTTTTTCGTCATGCCTCCGATATCGATGAGAGTGGTATTCCCACCACTCTGCCGGGCGGGGAGGCCTGATCGGACATCCGTCGTGGGTGACCGAACGAGCTGAGGAGTGACATGAGGTCTGGAACTTCCAAACGACCCGGCCGTTTCTTCTCGCACGACCGCGGCGCAGCCCTCATGGAAGCAGCGCTGGTCATGCCTCTAATGCTGATGCTCACCGTCGGCGTGTGGACCACGGCCCGGGCCTGGAATGTGCACAGCACACTCGATCACGCCGCACGTGAAGCCGCCCGCTACGGGGCAACCGAGGTCCCTTGGGACGCAACGTCTGCCCCCAAGGTAAGAGCCGTTGCCGACCAGGAACTGCAGGCGTCGGCCATTGCTCCGGCCGATGTGACCACCGTCTGTATTGGCCGGGGCAGCGCGCCGTGCGGTCTCGGGGCTATCCCCGATGTCGATCAGGTGGCGGTGCAATTGAGCTGGGACAACTACCAGATGGACTTCATCTTCTTCTCCGTCACGGTTGACCTCAGGGCGTCGGCGGTGTCCCGCTGGGAGGGTTGACGTGAGGCGAATGAGGCCTTGGGGTCGAGAGGATCGTGGCTTCAGCGCTATTTGGACGGCTATTACCGCCTTCTTCGTGGTCGGGGTAGCGGCCCTGGCGGTGGATGTGTCGGGTTTCTACCGGGAGGCAACGTTCGAGCAATCGGCGGCCGACATGACGTGCCTGGCCGGGGTGCGGGATCTCCCGCAATCACCGAGTGAGGCCCTTGATCATGCGGTGGCCATTGCCAGGCAAAACTGGTCCGAGATGGCGGCCGCACCGGCCACAATTGATTTGGCCGCCAAGACGGCCACGCTGGACAACGGCAACGGTGACGTCGTAACCATCGTCGCCGGATACGGGGGCGACCACACCAAGATGAGCGTCACGGTTACACAACGGGCGGCGACAAGTTTCGGAAGCGTTCTCGGCGTCGCCAATGCCCAGATCACCCAGCAGGCATACTGCAAAGTGCAAGGCCTGAAGCTCGGCGACCTCCCGTTCGGAGCCATCCCAGGTGGAAGCTTCGATGGAGAGCTCCAGACGGGCAGCCTGTGCGCCAATGGCAACTGCCGTCCCTTGGAGCTTCCTCGCGAGGACGGCACGGGCGCCGGCGTCTGGTTCATACGCAACGTCGCCATCGGTGGCCAAGTGCAACTTCTGCCCGTCAAAGCGCCGATTGCACCGGCCTCGCTCACCACGTGTGTTCCGTTCTCCGGCCCATGCACCATCGTCAACCAGGACCAGGGTGTCTCGACGGGCCAGCTCTCTGATGGCATCGCAAGAGGCAGCGGCGCCGCCGGAGTCAGTGGGCGTTTCGAAAACCCAACAACGACATCGGTCTTCACCAGTCTGGCCGGCCGCATTCTCGATGGCGATACTCCCGAGGAAATCCTCGATCCCGACTACCCCGCCTTCTCGGGGGTGACCGGGGTACCTCTCGGCAGTCTCGCACAGCCACCCGGATGGGATACCGACCTGCACGGCATGTGGCCGCCTGTCGATCTTGACAGCAACTTCTACTACAACGGGACCATCGCCAAGTGCGATTCACCACGCCTGGGTCGCATCCCGATCATCGCCCAGGTCGACTGGGGACCCGGACAGGTGCTGAACCTCCCGGGTGGCAACAGCGATCCGGTGAAGGTTATCGGCTTTTACCTCATCGCACTCGTCGATCCGAATGAGTCAACCGATTTCCTGAACCCGTCCGACGCTCTCAAGAACCTGTCGGGTAAGGTGCTCTGGCTCGGACCGGATGCCAGTTGCAGTGGGACCGGCGGCCAGGTGAAGCCCTACCAGCCCGGAGATGTCAAAGTCCTACGCCTGGTCGACCAGAACGCCTGAGGGCAACCTGAGCCGAGACATCCGACCGAGTGTGAGTTGACTAGCCCGATCACGCCGACAAGATCCCTCATTCCCAACCAACGCCAACAGCGTTAGTATTGCCACAGAAAGTGTTGACTGGACGAGGCTAATAGACCACAGGGCCAGGATGCGACGGGGCATGCGTAGGTAACGGCTACGCACGACAGTAAGCATCCAGCCGGGGAGGCGTTTCGGCGATGGTGCGTTGGGGGAATTGCGCGAATGATGAACGAGGCGCGTCACTCATTGAGTTTGCCCTTGTGATGCCTCTGCTGTTGCTCATCCTGTTTGGCATCGCTGAAGTCGGCCGCTTCGTGGCCGTCAAAGAGGCCGTCAACACGGCGAGCCGCGAGGCCTCCCGATATGGTTCTGCTATCGGAACCAGCCCAACGGCCATCCCGCCTGCCCCCCGGTATGCCGACTGTGACGGAATCAGGGAAGCAGCCCGCGAAGTGGCCATCATCGTCACCTTCGCCGATGCCGACATCACCATCAACTACGACGACGGCACTACCGGCAACATCATCGAAACTTGCCCGGTTGGCATGCAGGCCAATCCGGACAACATCGGCTTCGGTGACCGAATCGAGGTGACGGTAACCTCGACCTTCACCTCGAATATTCCATTCATTGGCCGGTTTTTGGAAACCATCACCGTAACGTCGACCGACCGGCGCTCAATTTTCGAGGGTTCGTTATGAACCTGCGTACAGGAGAAAAGGGGGCCGCGCTGGTCGAGATGGCCCTGGTGCTGCCTCTGCTCCTCCTGTTGGTTTTCGGGCTCACAGACTTGGCCCGGGCACTCTTCACCAACATCACCGTTGTGGAGGCAGCCCAGGAAGGCGCTCTTTACGCGTCGTACTTCCCGGACGTACCCACCGATATCCAGCAGCGAGCCGTGGACAGCGTTGACGATATCGTAATCGCACCAACCGACGTCACGGCCGTGGTTGACCTGGCAAGTTGTACGGCGACGATCACGGTGGATCACGACTACCCGCTGATGACCCCGGTCGGCAAAGCGTTCCTCGGAGACACGGTCACGCTGTCGCACACTGTGACCTCAACGATTTTCGCCGGCGGTTGTGTGCCGTCGACAACAACGACCACGGGCCCGTGAAGTTGATCGACACGAATTACAGACCCTCGAACTATCGGAAAGCAGGAACGGAGGAGCAATGAGGTGGTTCACCAGAGACGACAGTGGCGCAGTGTTGGTCGTCGTCGCCCTCGCCATGCTCCTTTTGTTGGGAGTCGCCGCGCTCAGCCTCGACGGAGGCCGGGGGCTCAACGAGGAGCGCGACTCCCAGAACGTTGCCGACCAAGCATCCCTGGCCGCAGCCTGGGCCGCGTGTAACGGACGCGACCCCCAGGCTGCCGGACTGGCTTCTGCAGCCGCAAATGGATTCAACAATGATGGCATCACAAACACAGTGACCATCACCGACCTGGGCAACGGTCGATTCGAAGCAGTTGTCGCATCGATCATCGAAGGGACTTTCTCGAAAACAGTCGGCGCCGATACGATCACGGCCCGGTCGCAAGCAGTCGCCACCTGTGACATCACAACGGGGCTCGGCGGTTTTGCGCTGTTCTCGGGTTCCACCAGCTGCGGACCCGTCGATCTCGATCTCACCGGATCGTCGCAAACCATCGAAGGCGGAATCCACTCAAATGACCAGCTGAAGATCAATGGCAATGTCGCATCGCCAAGCAAGATCTACGGACCGGTCACGGCCGTGGCGTCGGTGGCCTACAACGGCGTGCTCTTCTTCGACACCCCCGGAGACACGACGGAATCGACCCCCGGGACGAACCCGACCCAGGGGGTGAATGTGCGACCCTATCCGGCCGATTTCAAGATTGCTGCCTACGCTCCGCCACAAGGCGCTGCCGCCTTCGCTGCCTACTTTCCTTTCTCCACCGACCAGAGCTGGTCGAACGTGGTTATCGCTCCGGGCGTCTACTACGTTGATGGTGACGTCGACCTGCACGATGTGAGTGGTGAGCACGTCACCATCGTGGCGACCGGCCAGATCTCCTTGACCGGGACCAACCTGGTCAACACCATCACTGTTGATACCGACCCCCTCTACGGCCCCTACGACCCCAGCGGGCTTGCCCTCTTCAGCACGTACCAGAACAGTATTGAGTCGTGTAACCGAAATGCGATCAAATGGTCGGGATCCGCTCACATCTGGGGTGGCATCCAGTATGCACCGTTCGGCAATATCGATATGAGCGGGGCAGACAACTCGACGTTCCAGGGCAGCATCATCGCCTACAACATCAATCTGAGCGGTGCGGAGATGAACATCAGCTACAACGACGAGTTCGAGGGTACTCCGAGCACGGTGATCAACCTGGAGGAATAGCCGTTCGACGGCTCGGCGGCTGCAGGAAGCCTACCGCCGCTCGCACGTGATACGACCTCCGCCCGCTGGCTGATGTCGCTGAAAACTCCTCATCGTGGCTGGGAAATCTGCCGATACTTCACACAGGTTGTTTCCGTCACGGAGAGTGCAGGTTTGTCTCCTTTTCGACCACTCTGTGCGGTATTGTTCGCTGTGGGCAAACGAATCGCGATGGTCGGCATCGCGGGGGCGGTTCAGTGTTCTGAGAGGCAGCGATGATGCGAGCACGATCGTTCGGGCGGCTGCCACGCGAGGAGCGCGGCGCAGCGCTGGTCGAAGCGGCCCTGGTCCTCCCGATGCTGTTGATGCTTACGTTTGGCATATGGACAACCGCCCGCGCCTGGAACGTCCACAACGTCCTCGATCACGCTGCCCGGGAGGCCGCCCGATACGCCGCAACCACCCCCGATTCCCTAGCCGTTCTCGACCCCATCGCCCGTGGCGAGATTCTGGCCGCCAGCATCCCGTGGAGCGACATCTCCGGTTGTTCGTCCATCATCGAAAGCGGCACCCCTCTCGAGAGCGCCACAGCCGGAGCCGGTATCACCGTCCCGGACACTTCCCCCGCCGTGTGCATTAGCCTCGGCCAGGCTCCCGGCGAGGACCCCACGACGGATGACCGGGCCCAAATCAGGTTGACCATGCAGGACTACCGCCTCGACTTCATCCTGTTCTCGTTGGAGGTCGACCTCACCGCACAAGCTGTTTCGAGGCTCGAACCGTGATGTCCCCGACTCGGGTGGACTCGGACGAGCGGGGCATCGCGGCGGTGTGGACGGCCGTCATACTCCTCTTTCTCATCGGAGTCACCGCTCTGGCGGTCGATACCTCCGAGTTCTTCCAACAGGCCCGCAGCCAACAACGCGCAGTCGATCTCGCCTGCCTGGCCGGTGCGGCCGAACTGCCGGCCGATCCGGCCCTCGCCGTTGAGAAGGCTGCCGATTTTGTGCGGCCCAATCAACGAGGGCTCACCGCCATCTCCCCGTCGATACCGACCAGCGTCGTGGGTAACGTTTCGACGTGGATCACGGGCAACTTCGTTCTGGAGGTGGAAACACCTGCCGAGTACAACGGGGTGACCACCGCCAGCATCATGCGGGTCAGTCTCCGACAAGAGGCCCCGACGAGGTTTGGCAAAGTGTTGGGTGCCGACAGCGCCGGGATCAGGCAAGAAGCGTACTGCGGCGCTTTCACATCGGTTTCGACCGGGATCTTTCCGGTCGGGGTCAGCGCCGGGTTCCCCGGCGGCATCATCAAATTCACCGAGAACCAGTGTAACGATGAGGCTGCAACCGCTTCCGGAAGCGGAGTCTGCAACTACGTGGAGGTACCCCGGGTGGACGGCCTGGGGGGCGGCGGAAGCAACGAACTCTCTTTCAACATGATGGTGGGCGCCGACCGCCCCATCACCTGCTACGACGCCCTCGCCGGAGCCGGTGACCCGTGTATACCGGCCCCGGTTCGTTGCGACTCGGTCGCCGGCGACGTGCCCTGTAATCAGCTGGTCTCGAAATCAGGCAACATCGCCGGATCGGTGTACGAAGGCCTGATCGGAGGCAAGCCCGCCAACGATTACATCGGGCGCCTGGCGTACTCGGACGGGCGAACCTCCGACCCCGTGAACCCTCACCGCGAGCCAGCCAACGGGTGGTCGGCGGTGGCCCGCCCGACCGGGGCACCTTCGGGAATGGTGGTGTGGAACACCAATCTCATGTCGAATCCATCCGATGAGCTGGAGGCGACGTGTCTCGGAGGAGGAGCATCCAGCACGGACTACTTCTTCGACGCCGGAACCTCACCCGCCCCCGACAATCCAACCTCGAATCCCTGCTACGACGGGGAGATCGACGACCAGCCCATCTACCCTATTCCCCCGGACATCGACTACGTGAGCCCTCCGCGCTTCGAGATCACCGAGTACGACTGCCGGGACCTCCGTCTCATCGTCGTACCCGCCGGCATCTGGGGACCCAAAGGGGCGGGGCCCTCCAACCCTCGCTTGTTCACCATCACCGGATTCGAGGTCGCCTACCTCCTCGACCCCATCGTCGAGGACGACACAAGCACGTCGGGCGGGCCACCGGACCTCAAGCGCAAGGGCAACTCCTCAAACGGCGACACTCGTCTTTTGTCGTGGGACCACCAGAACAACAGCGGCGGGAGCTGGCAAGAAGGCGACGATCACACCACCAACCTGGCCCAGATGTCGGCCTTCAGCGTGAGCTTCGCCGCAGACGCCAAAGTTGTGGGCGGGTGCCCGCTCAACCCCGTCCCGCCGGGGCTGGGCGACCTGATTCCCAGCGAGGTGAAGCTGGTTGCGGCACCGTAGGGAAAACCGGTTAGATTCGGCGGCATGCGAACCCCACCCCACCTGCTGACCGCCCTCATTACGCCCTTCACCAGATCCGGCGAACTCGATCTCGATGCCCACCGGTGCAACCTGCAGATCCTGACCTAGTGACGGCCGGCACGAACTTCGAACTTCGGACCTCGGACTTGGGATCAGCCCACCTGCCCGATCCGAACCCACTGCTACCCTTCCGTCGTCAATACGACGCTGTGTCAAAAGAAGGAGCCATCCGATGGCAGTCAAGTTTCTCTCCGAGGATTGGGCCACAGAGGTAACAAACACGCTGCAAGCCAACGAACAGTTCAAGGCGTCTGCCGACGTGAGCGTGCAGTTCGTGGTCACCGATGCGCCCCAAGGGGAAGTCAAGTTCTACATGGATGCGTCGAGCGACGAGCCGGTCCAGGCTATGGGTGAGTTGGAGGATGCCGACGTCACAATCACCAGCAACTACGAAACGACCAATGCCATCTTCAGCGGAGAGTTGAACACCCAGATGGCCTTCATGACCGGCAAGATCAAGGTCAACGGCAACCTGGCCAAATTGATGACCCAGCAAGCGGCCCTCGGCCATTGGGTAACGGCAGTAGCCGGCCTGGACATCGAGTTCTAGGAGATCACGTTCACGGGGCGACCCCATTTTGGGTCGCCTCCCCTTTTTTGTTGCGGCCGGTTGTTTCTTGCGCTTGGCGTCTTCGGTCTTGAGGCCCCTGCCGGCCGAGAACCTCGGCGGCCACCTTCGTGATGCGGGCATCCGCCGCCACCTGTTTGGTCAAATCGCCTTTGTTCACAGGCGCGTCCGCGGGGATAACAACACGCGTGTAATTATCCGAATCGACCCGGCTCCCCTGGTCGTCGGGGCGGGGAGGCTACAGCTTGAGTTGGTGCAGTTCGTCGACCTTCTCTTTGACCGATGCAGCAGCTTCGGCCAGAGCGGCGACTTCGTCGCCGGTCAGATCCATAACTACGACTTCCTCAACCCCGTTCTTGCCGAGCTTGGCCGGTACCCCCAGGTACACATCGTTGATGCCGTACTCGCCCGAAACCCAGGCGCACACCGGCATCATGGCCTTTTCATCGGTGATGATTGCCGCCACCATTCTCGCCGCCGCCGATGACGGGGCGTAGTAGGCGCTACCGGTTTTGAGCAGAGCAACGATCTCCCCTCCCCCACCGCGAGTACGCTCCAAGATGGCCTGGATCTCGTCATCGCCCAGGTAGTCGGTGAGCGGCTTACCGGCCACCGTGCACTGGGACGGAACCGGGACCATGGTCGGGCCATGACTTCCCAGGGTGAGGGCATCAATCTCGAGAATGTCCACTCCGGTGGCTTCGGACAGGAAATGGGCGAGGCGGGAGCTATCGAGAATGCCGGCTTGCCCGAGCACCTTGTGGTGTGGCAACCCGGAGACCTCTGCAGCCAGCGTTGTCATTTGATCGAGAGGATTCGTCACTATCACCAGTGTTGCTTCCGGCGAATACTTGATGATCTGTTCGGTGACGTCCTTGACGATCTTGGCATTCACCTCGAGAAGGTCCATCCGGCTCATGCCGGGCTTTCTCGGCAATCCGGCGGTAATGACCACAACGTCACTGCCCGCCGTGTCGGCGTAATCGTTGGTTCCCACTACCAGCGTCCGATATTTCTCCACCGGACGGGACTGATTCATGTCGAGAGCTAGACCCTGCGGCAGGCCTTCGACGATGTCGGTCATCACCACCTCGTCGACGATATCCATGGCTGCCAAACGTTGGGCGGTGGTTGAACCGTATTTGCCCGCCCCGACGACCGTGACCTTGCTCATGCGCACCCTCCTTGGCTGGTCGGTCCTGTGCCTCAAGGCTAGTCCCGCTCAAAGACCCCAAAACCGGTGGGGTGACCAGGTTGAGCGCCAGTCCTGCTAACAAGGAACCGTGCGACGGACCCTCCTTTTCATTGCGCTGATTTCGGCGGTCATGCTGCAGGCATGTGGCTTCGTCGCCCCGAGCACCAGCACCGTCGGCGAGCGTGACCCCACTGCCTCGTCGACCACCGCCCCACTCGACATCGACCTGAGCGACCCGGATCTGCTGGCCCGACTGGGATCCCCTCCCTTGGAAGAAGTCGCCTGGAAACGAACCGTGGGCGGGGTGACCTTGCTCGGAGCAACGGGTTCCGCCGACCCGACCGAGCTCGAATTGATCGCCGGGGCGCTCGAAGAGGTGCCCTTGGCTCTGGCAGAGCTCGCCCTCCCCAGGAACCTGGTACGGATCGGATCGGTGGGCGGCGAGGAGGCTATCGGCAAGGCCGTAGCATTCACGAAAGGGCCCGATATCTACCTCGTCGACAGGACGTTTGCGCGCAACGGCGATTCCACCACCCGCATGGAACTGACCCGAGCGCTGCTCCACGAACTTGCCCATGTGGCCCAATACCGATCCCTCGCCGATGCGTATGTCGAGGCCGCCCTGACCGGCGAGGTCGACCAGGTGGATCCTGCCGCTGGTTCGATGCTGGTGCGTTCTTTTGCGGCCTCAATCGGATGGATCGATCAGATTCCCGACCCCCTGGAAGTGTCCTGGTTGCTGCCCTCATCGATCGATGCGGCGAGCGATTACGGAAGGACCGGAGCAGGAGAAGACATGGCAGAGGCGGTTTCGATGGTGGTGCTGGGACGGTCCAACTGGATCCCTGCCGCGCACACTCGCTGGGTGGAGCAATGGCTGGGGGTCGGTGCAACCACTCTGGCCAAGGGTAAACCATGGGCACCGGCCGGATCGCGCGAAGTGCTCTCCGCGGACCCGCTTTATGACGAAACAGCGCTAACCGGCATCGCTCTCCGGTTCGACCACGTCGAACCGCTCTATTTCAGCCTTCCGAACGGGGTGGCTCCGCATAAGCAACTGGCCGCCGAGATCCAGCAACGACTCCTCGAGCGACGACTGAGCGGAGTGTTCTCCCCCACCGACGATGCCCGACTCCCCCGCTACGCCGGGTTGTTCACCCGGACCGACGGCGTGAACCTCTGGGTGGAGCTGTGGGATTTCCGGGAAGCCTCCGGGTTCAAGGCCGCCGACCCGATCCTGACCTACGTCGTGCTGTGGTAGGCAGTGGCCGGTAGGTTGTCTGGTACGGGCCCCCCTCCCCCTGGACCCTTCCGGTCCGGCGTACTCCCCCCAAGTTGCTCGCTTCGCTCGCTGGGGGGAGAGGCCAAGCAGATCTACGTTCTGCCACCAGAACATGCCGCCCCGGCCGAGATCGGTCACATCGATGACGAAATCGCCAACGACTCCAATCCCCCGGCAGCGTCCCCTCGTACTCCGTCACGCCGGCTCCCCTGACTCCTGCGCCGACGGGCACACCAGCCTTGATGACTGATGACCGATGACCGTTGATCACATCCTCTCGACGATGGCGGCGGCGAACTCCGAGGTCTTCACTTCCGTTGCCCCTTCCATCAGCCGGGCGAAGTCGTAGGTGACCACCTTTGCTTCGATGGTTGCCTCAATGGCGTTGACAATCAGATCTGCCGCCTCATTCCACCCGAGATACCGGAACATCATTTCGCCGGACAAGATCACTGAGCCCGGGTTCACCTTGTCCATCCCCGCATACTTGGGCGCCGTTCCGTGCGTGGCCTCGAACACCGCGTGGCCGGTGTCGTAGTTGATGTTTCCACCCGGAGCGATGCCAATACCGCCCACCTGCGCGGCGAGGGCGTCCGAGATGAAGTCCCCGTTCAAGTTCATGGTGGCGATGACGTCGTATTCGGAAGGTCGGGTCAGGATCTGTTGGAGGAAAGCATCGGCAATGGCATCCTTGACGAGCAATTTGTCGCCGGGATCGCCCCCGGAGTCGGCCCAGCTGACCGCCACATCCGAGAATTCCTCTTCGACGAGCTCATAACCCCAGCTGCGGAAAGCCCCTTCGGTGAACTTCATGATGTTGCCCTTGTGGATCAGTGTCACCGAGGCTCGACCGTTGTCGAGCGCGTAGCGGATCGCCGCCCGGATCAGGCGCTTCGACCCCGTCTCGGAAATCGGTTTGATGCCCAGGCCGCTATCAGGCCGGATATCCCAACCGTAGGTTTCGTGGAGGAACCAAAGCAGTTTCTTGGCGTCATCGGTGCCTGCTTCGAGTTCCTTTCCGGCATAGACATCCTCGGTGTTCTCCCGGAAGATCACCATGTCGATGAGCTCTGGATGCTTGACCGGGGAAGGAACTCCCGTGAACCACCGCACCGGCCGCAGACAGACATAGAGATCAAGCGTCTGCCGCAAGGCCACGTTGAGACTCCGGATACCACCGCCCACCGGAGTGGTCAAGGGACCTTTGATGCCAACCAGATAGGTACGAAAGGCATCGACCGTCTCAGCCGGAAGCCACTCGCCGGTATCGTCGAAAGCTTTCTGTCCGGCCAACACTTCCTGCCAGCCCACTTTGCGATCGTTGCCATACGCTTTGGCTACTGCACCATCGAAAACGAGTTGGGCGGCTCGCCAAATATCGGGACCAATACCGTCCCCTTCAATAAAGGGAATGATGGGGTCGTCGGGTACCAGTAGACCGGCGGGACCCATCGTGATAGGGGATGCCATGAGAACTCCTTCTCTGTGTTGGTGAATCGATTATCCCATGCTGCGCTCGGCGGCCGCCACGGTGTTACGCATCAGCATCGCCACCGTCATCGGACCGACCCCGCCCGGCACCGGAGTGATGGCACCGGCCACCTCTCGCACCGCGTCGAAATCGACATCTCCAACGAGGCCGGCCTCGGTTCGGTTGATGCCGACATCGATGACGGTGGCCCCTGGCTTGACGGCCTCCCGTCCGATCAGCCCCGGAACACCGACCGCTGCCACCAGTATGTCCGCCTCTCGGGCGACGGCCGCGATGTCGGGAGTCCGGGAGTGTGCCGTGGTGACCGTCGCGTCGGTGCCCTTGGCGGCCAGCAGCATGGAGAGCGGCCTGCCAACCAAGAAGGAGCGACCGACAATCACGGCTCGCTTGCCGGCCGGATCGATCCCGTAGTGAGAGAGGATCCGCATCACCCCCTGCGGTGTGCAAGGAACAAGCACCGCCCGCTCCAGGGCCAGCAAACCGAGGTTGTAGGGATGGAGGCCGTCGGCATCCTTGTTCGGATCAATGAGTGACGTCACTCGCTTGTCGTCCAGACCCTTGGGCAGCGGGAGCTGCACCAGAATCCCGTCAACGGCCGGATCGGCATTGAGGCTCAGAACGAGCGCCTCCACCTCAACCTGGGTCGCCGCGGCGTCGAGTTCATACTCAAGCGAATTGATACCCACCTGCGCGGCCAACCGCCGCTTGCTCCGCACATACACATGCGAGGCCGGGTCGTCGCCGACCAATACCGTGGCCAGGCCGGGCACTTTTCCTTTCCCGGCCAGGACCGCTACCCATTCAGCTACCTCATCGCGGACGGCTGCCGCCACCTCTCTACCGTCCAGTATGTGCGCGCTCAATGTCGAAAATGCCTCCTGCCGGTGAACACCAGGGCCAACCCATGCTGTTCCGCGGCCACAATCACTTCCTCGTCTCGCTTGGACCCACCGGGTTCAACCACGGCCTTCACCCCGGCGTCGGCCAACGTGTCGATGCCGTCCCGAAAGGGAAAGAACGCATCGCTGGCTGCCGCGGCTCCCACTGCCCGGTCACCGGCGCGGGCTACGGCTCGTTCAGCAGCTCCCACCCGGCTCTGATCTCCGGCTCCGACACCGACCGCCGCCCGATCCTGGGCAATGACCACTGCATTCGATTTGGTGTGGGCGGCTACCACCCAGGCAAGTTCGAGATCTGCCCATTCGGCAGGGGTCGGCCGACGCGACGTCAATACCTGCCAGTCGTCGGGGCCTTCATCGATGGCATCCCTCGTCTGTGCCACAAACCCGCCGTCCAACCTGCGCAGGTCGATCCCGCCCGGATGGGGGGTCGGGGCTTGGAGAACGCGTAGGTTCTTCTTGCCGACCAGGACGTCGAGAGCCGCGGGCGTCACCTCCGGAGCAATGACCACTTCGATAAAGACTTCTGCGATCGCCTCGGCGGTCGGAGCATCGAGGGGCCGGTTCAAGGACACTACGCTGCCAAAGGCAGAGAGCGGATCGCATTCCCACGCCGCTCCGAATGCTTCGACCAGCGAGTCCGCCACGGCGACCCCGCTGGCATTGGTGTGCTTGACAACAACGGTGGCCGGTTTCTCGAACTCCCACGCCAGGCGCCACGCTGCCTCGGTGTCGACGTAGTTGTTGAATGACATTTCCTTGCCCTGCAACTGGACGGCCGAAATCCACCAACCTGTTTCTGCGGCCTGTTGGTAGGCAGCGGCCGCCTGGTGGGGGTTCTCCCCGTATCGGAGAACTTGACGTCTCTCCAGGGGCACGACTAATCGAGCGGGCAGTTGGTCGGGCTCCAGCCACCGGAGGATGGCAGCATCGTAGGCGGCGGTGCGGTAGAAAGCGGCCCGAGCCAAGTCCTTGCGCAACTCCTCATCCAGGCCGCCTCCTTCAACCGCTGCGATGACCATCTGGTACTGATCCGCCGACGTGACCACGCCAACATGGACATGGTTCTTCGCCGCCGCCCGGATCATGGCCGGCCCGCCGATGTCGATGTTCTCGATCGCCTGACGTTCGGTCACATCGTCGAGGGCCACGGTCGCCTCAAACGGATAGAGGTTGACCACCACCAGCTGGAAAGGCTGGATGCCGAGACGATCGAGATCTGCCAGATGTTCCTCCTCGGATGGGTCGGCCAGGATTCCACCGTGAATCGAGGGATGGAGAGTCTTGACTCGTCCTCCCAGAATCTCAGGAGAACCGGTGACGTCGGCCACGGTGGTCACTTCGACCCCGGCTTCCTCCAGGGTGCGGGCCGTTCCGCCCGACGAGACGATCTCTGCGCCCGCCTCCGCCAGGCTGCGAACAAACGGAACAAGGCCGGTCTTGTCGGAGACGGAGATCAAAGCCCGCCGGATCGGTATGCGGGTCACGACTCCTCCCAGATCACGTGGCGGCCTACGACCCGGAGGCTTCCGGCGGAAAACGCCTTGATCACGAGCGGGAACAGCAGGTGCTCTTCCTTCTGGATGCGGGCGTGCAGCGTCTCCTCGGTATCGTCTGATTGCACCGGAACGGCTTGCTGGGCGATGATCGGGCCATGGTCGACCTCGTCGTCGACAAAATGCACGGTGACCCCGCTCACCTTCACGCCGTGGGCCAGGGCGGCCGGTACGGCGTGGGCTCCGGGGAAAGCAGGCAGCAAGGCCGGGTGGATGTTGATGATCCGATTCGGGTAGCGATCGATGGCCGCCGGGGACAGGATGCGCATGAACCCGGCCAGGATCAGCGCCTCTGCCCCGTAGCGTTCGGCGGTATCGCAGATGGCCACCGAGAAGGACTCACGATCGTTGAACTCACCCCAGCGAACCACCTCGGCCGGCACACCGGATTGGAGGGCCCGCTGCAGGGCTCCAACCCCCGGCCGGTCCGAGATTACGACCGCGATCCGGGCGCCGAATTCGGGATCAGCAGCCGAGGCATCAAGGAGGGCTTGCAGGTTGGAACCTGAACCGGACACCAACACCGCGACGGGCAGCACCAAACAGCCTTCCTGACGTCTCAGTCGCATACTAGGAGTACCGGCAGCACCCATAAACCGGGGGGCCGAATCCGACTCCGTCTTCAGATCGGGACGGCCACCATCGTGCGCGTGTCGATGGTTCCCAACAGTTTGGCCGGTTGGGGTTCGATCGCCCTGCGCTGCGCCGCGGCGTAGTACCTCTCGGAGACGGACTCGATGCCATCCTCAGCCCCGACGATCCGGATGGACCGGTTGTCCCCAGGACCCTCCAGGTCCCAATGACCTGAAGACCGGTGGAAGGGCGCGCCTCGACGACCGCTCGTAACTCACTCACGGTACCTGGAACTTGAAACCTGCTGGCAGCAGCAGACTCCTAGTCTGCCTTCGTGACCGACCGACTCCTCACCCGCCCGTTTGTGCTGGCCTGGATGGCCAACATGGCCCAGGGCATGGCGTTCACGATGTTTCTCCATTTCCCCGGATTCCTCAAGAGTCTGGGCGCCGGGGAGGTGGAGATCGGACTGATAGTCGGACTCACTGCGGTGGCATCGATCGCCGTTCGGCCTTCGGTTGGCCGAGCGATGGACGAGCGGGGACGGCGGCCGGTCATCTTGTTCGGAAACATCGTCAACGTCGCGATTCTGGCTCTCTACCTGACCGTCAATCAGTTAGGGGTTTGGCTATATATCGTGCGCATCGTCCATGGCTTCGCTGAGGCGCTGCTGTTCACGGCACTGTTCACCTACGGCGCGGACCAGGTTCCGGCCTCCCGACGTACGGAAGGGATCGCTCTGTTCGGTATCTCGGGGATGTTGCCCATCGCTCTCGGTGGGGTGCTCGGTGACGTGGTCCTGGCCCGCTGGGACTTCAGAGTCTTCTTCGTCGTGGTGCTCGGGTTCGGGATTCTCTCGCTGCTCCTGTCGCTGCCGCTTCCCGAATCGCATCTCACCGGGCAACCCGGCCAACGGCCCAAGCGTTTCCTCGCTTCGGTGACGCAAAAGAACCTCCTTCCACTTTGGTGGGTCACTCTGGTGTTCTCTCTGGCGCTCACCGCGTACTTCACTTTCCTCAAGACGTTCGTCCTCGACACCGGGATTGGGTCGGTCGGGCTCTTCTTCTCCGCCTACGCCGCCACAGCCATAGGTCTCCGACTGTTCGCTGCCTGGCTGCCCGATCGGGTTGGACCAAAACGGGTGCTGTACCCCGCGCTGGGTTCCATGGTGTTGGGTTTCGTGGTACTGGCCTCTGCCGCAGGGGCCGGAGCCATAGCCGTTGCCGGTGTTTTGTGTGGCGCCGGCCACGGATACGCGTTCCCGATCGTGATGGGCATGGTCGTATCGCGAGCCGCAGACGTGGATCGGGGATCGGCGATGGCGATCTTCACCGGTTTGTTCGATGTGGGCGCCTTGCTGGGCGGCCCGGTCTTTGGCGCCATCATCCGTTTCGGCAGCTACGCAGCGATGTTTCTGGCTGCGGCCGGTTGGATGTTGGTCGGCGGTCTTGTTTACGCCTTTTGGGATCGATCCAATCCCATGGCCCCATCCGCGACCAGGCGGCGCCGTCTGGGAGGAACCTCGATGATCCCCGGCGAGAGCGCGGTTGTCCTCCCGGACACCGATCCGTAGACCCAACCGGCCGCCCGAAGCACAAAGCACGAAGTACCAAGTACCAAGTACCAAGTACCAAGTACAAAGTACGCACACCGAAGGCGTGCTTACCAAGCCCCGCCACCACCGCCTCCACCACCGCCTCCACCGCCGCCGCTGAAGCCCCCTCCGCCACCCGATGAACCCGGTGGGGCGAAAGCACCGGTCAGAGCCGACTGCAAGCCGGCGAGAGCATTGGTGGAGTGGCCGCCGGAGAATCCTTGCGTGCCGTACCAGTAGATATGACTCGTCTGGGCCAGTTCCTCCGGGGCATGGATCCGGGCGGCCTCCAGTACATCGTCGGCCACCCCGAGGGTGATGGCGTATACGAGATACTCATCCCAGAGATCCAGGGCGATCGCGGGTGCCTCATGCAGCCGGCTGAAGTCCTGGAGGTACCTCTTGAAGGCCTGCCAGCGAACCGCCAGCAATGCACCCTGGTCGGTGCGTTTGACCCAGCCCGTCTGACGGAATCCGAACGCGGCAACGATGGCGGCATTGATCACAAAAGCAACGATGAGGCCGGGCACCAGGAACGGCGCCCACCGTGACCCGGCCACGGCCGCCCAGAAGGGATACACAACAGCGAAGACGACAACCAGAATGCCGATAGCCCAGGCGAGCGGCTTGCCGCCGCTCCGGTCCAACAGACCGAGCCGCACTTGTTCATCGCGCGCTGCACTCTCGAACTCGTCGTAGCTGCGGGCGTTGGCGGCGGCATCGTCACGGATCTCCTTCCGGAACTCGGTCAGCGGCAATGGCCCATCTGCCAGGACTCTCGTCAGGATGTCCATCACCGGCTTCTCCACCGCACCGTCGGCCCGGTTGACGTCGGCCAGCCCGATCTGGAGGTCGGAGATGTCCTCCCGCCGGAGCCCCATCCAGGTACTCTTCTCGACGCTTACCGGTTGGGCGGCGAGCGCCCCGCGACGGATCAAATCGAACATCGTGGCGACGAAATCCTCGGTCCCAACAGGACCTTGTCGTAACAAACCTCCGACTACCGCGGGGGGATGCTTGGACGGCGGCTCTTGTTCGTATTCCCGGTCGTACACAACATCGGGCTCACGCCCGTGCCGCCGATAGATGACCAGCACGGCGATAGTGGCCGGCAGAAACGCCAGCAAGGCGAGCGTCACCACCAGGAAGATGAGCAGGGTGCGATCGGTGGCGGCCTGACTGTCTTGTGCCTGCTCATAACCGAGAATCTCATCCAGGCCGTCACCGGCGATAACGGTTGCTCCGCCGGTCGATCGCAGGTCGGAGCGAGGGAACACTACCCGCAGCTCGACCCATTGGCCGGATGGGATACCTTCGGCCGTGAGGCTCGGGGATACTCCGTCTGCCCCCAGCGAGGTCGATCCACCGACCGAGCGAGGGTGTCCCCACACGAGCACATCCCCTGCAGCCTGGTCCCCCGGCAGATCCATCGTCGCAAAGAGGTGTCCGAGCGGCTGGTCCCACTGATCGCCCCACACCTTCAGATTGACATCAACAACGTCGTCGTATGCGACGGCCAGCCCCAGCATCCGGTAGCTGACCGTAAAGGTGCGGGCCTCGTTGAAGGCCTCGTAGTGCCACACGACCCGTACAAAACTGGATCGTCGCTCGACCCCGAAGGTTCCCAGATCGCCTTGCGAGCCGAGTTCCGTTGGTGCACCGGGCCGGTAGGCGACGCTCTCGTCGGCGACCTGGACGTCGACGATGTCTTCTCCTGATCGCAGAGGAATGTCGCGCCAGGCTCCCGTGAACAGGTCATCGAAGTCGTAGGTAATGTGCTCGGTGACCGAGACCGACCCGTCCGGCTCGACAACGACCTCGACGTCCGTATTGGTGAGATTGAACGACTTGGCTGCCGCCGGGAGGGCGGCCAGAACCGAGAATACCGTCGCCAGGACGGCGACGAGACCGACAGATCGAAGTCGACCGATCCTTCTCAGAAACGCACCTCCGGCACCTGATCCGCCTCGCCGGGGGCCTCGAAGAATGGCTTCACCGAGAAACCGGTCATGGCGGCCACCATGTTGGAGGGCACCGTCTGCACCCGGTTGTTGAAGGTCAACACGGAGTCGTTGTAGATCTGCCGAGACACCGCGATCTTGTTCTCCGTTTCGGCCAACTGGGTCTGCAACTCGGAGAAGTTCTGGCTGGCTTTCAGGTCCGGATACGACTCGGCCAGAGCGAAGAGTTGCTTCAGTGCACCCGTGAGAAGGTTCTCGGCCTGTGCTTGTTCCTCAACCGTCCCCGCTGCCACCGCCCGGTTTCGCGCCTCAACGACCTGCTCAAACGTTGACTGCTCGTGACCGGCATAGCCCTTGACGGTTTCGACCAGATTTGGAATCAAGTCGTAGCGCCGCTTCAACTGCACATCGACCTGCGCCCAAGCATTGTCCGTCCGGTTCCGCAATCGGACCAGACTGTTGTAGATGCCGAAGAACGCCAGCACCAGGACGACAACTACGACACCGGCAATCACATAGCCCACTGATCCCCCTCGATTCGAGTGTTGCCGAGTCTAGGAGCCTGCCCGGTCGGGACGCCGACCGAAAGCCCTAAAATCAGGCGCCGGTTCCTCGCTCCCGCCTTCCTGTGGGGCTTCGCCTTCTCGGTGACCTGGCTTTACCTCAACTTCCTCTTTGAGAGCTTGGGGTTTTCCAATTCCCTGGTTGGCACCGCCAACGCCATCCCCAACATGGTCGCCATCGTCTTTGCGTCAGGATTCCTCGTCCTTTTCGCCGCCATGCTGCTCCACGCGGCCGGAATCACATACTCGTGGCTCATACTGCGACCGCTCGAGGAAGCTGCCGGGGATCCACTGGATCGAACCGACCCGCCGGCCCTCTAGCCGAACCGGCCGGCGGCCGCCTGCCAGATCAAGACTCCTCCGAGCAGCACCAGCAAACCACCGCTCCCGGCCAGGATCCGGCGGTACCAGGCCAGGCTGAGAGCTCTCCGGCCATGGGCGACCCCCCAGGCCAGGGAGAGCTTGGTCCCGACCAGCAACCCGTAGAAACCGAGCAGGAATGCAACCGCCGGGGCCGCTCCTCTGTGCCAAGCCGACACCAGCAGAGGCCCGCCGACCGCCAACCAGAAAAGCCATGGATGTGGACTCAGGATGTTGGTGATGAACCCTCGCCGGAGGTCACGAGGGTCGGCCGGCCGGTGCTCGAAGGACGCCCGCTCTGCCCTCCGAAAGGTATCGACCCCCAGGAAGACTACGAACAGACCGCCGGCGGCGGCCAGGTACGGCAGCACTCGGGTCGGGAACGCACCAACGGCCAGAACGCTGAGCGCAACTACGGGCAAGTCCGACAGCAGTGGGGCAATTGCCACCCGCACTCCGGCCGCCACACCACGCTGCAGCGCGGTCGTCACCACCAGCGCGCTCAACGGCCCGGGGCTGATGCCGGCCGCAAAGCCGAGCGAGATGCCGAGAAGAAGTTCAGACACGGTCAGGTTTCGAGTCTCGGGTTCCAGGTTCCAGGTTCCAGGTCGCCTTTCCCCAGCCGAGACGGTGGAGGTCGAGGCTCGGCCGTGCGGACGGCCCGCGCCCATACGGGAGGACGCTGATTGGCAACACGACGGCGTGCTACCCCAGGGCTTCGGCCATGGCCCGGCCGATTTGGGTTGGGTCGTCCAGAACGACTGCCCCGGCCGCTCGCAATGCGTCCATCTTGGCTCCGGCCGTTCCCTTCGAACCGGAAATGATGGCCCCGGCATGACCCATCTTCTTGCCGGCAGGAGCGGTAACCCCCGCCACATAGGCCACCACCGGCTTGTCGACGTACTCCTCGATGTAGGCGGCAGCCTGCTCTTCAGCGTCTCCGCCGATCTCCCCGATCATTACGATGCCTTCGGTTTCCGGATCGGCCTGGAAGAGAGACAACACATCTATGAAGTTCGTGCCCGGTACCGGGTCGCCGCCGATGCCAATGCAGGTGGTCTGACCGATGCCAAGCGTGGTGAGTTCGTGCACCGCCTGGTAGGTGAGCGTGCCCGATCGGGACACAACCCCCACGTTCCCCGGGAGCGTGATCTCATCAGGCATGATCCCCACGTTCGACTTCCCGGGAGAGATCAAACCAGGACAATTAGGGCCGATCAGCACGGTGTCGGGAACAGTCTGCTTGACGTAGTTGAAAACTCGCGCTTCATCCTGCGCCGGGATCCCCTCGGTGATACATACGATGACGGCGCACCCGGCCGCGGCGGCTTCCATGATGGCGTCGGACGCGAACGCCGGAGGCACAAAGATCAACGACGTGTTCGCCCCGGTCCCCTCCACTGCCTGGGCAACCGTGTCGAAGATCGGAATCCCGGCCACTTCCTCGCCGCCCTTCCCGGGTCGAGTGCCTGCCACTACGTGGGTGCCGTATGCCCGGTTGCGAAGGGCGTGAAACTGTCCTTCCTTGCCGGTCAAGCCCTGCACGACGACCCTGGTTGACGTATCGATGAGAATCGCCATGTCAGACCACCGCCTTTGCCAGCGCAACAGCCCTCTCGGCTGCTTCCCTCATGGTTGAGGAAGGAATCAACTGCGCCGACTTCACCCCGGCGAGGATCTCGCGTCCCTCGGCGGCGTTGGTGCCGTCCAGTCGGACGACGACCGGCCACGGTAGGTCAAGGCGCTCAAACGCGGCGACGATGCCCTGGGCGACCAGATCGCCGCGGGTAATCCCGCCGAAGATGTTGATCAGAACGCTCTTGACCGATGGGTCCTGCATGAGGATCTCGAGCGCGGCGATGATCGTATCCGCCCCTGCCCCTCCGCCCACGTCCAGAAAATTGGACGCCTCTCCACCGACGAGCGAAACCACATCGAGCGTCGACATCACCAGACCGGCCCCGTTGCCGATGATGCCGATGTCGCCATCGAGTTTGATGAAGTTCAGATCGCGCTCCTTGGCCATTTTCTCCACCGGCGGAATGAAGTGATCGTCGGCCAGAGCAGGGAAATCCGGATGCCGGAAGAACCCGTTTTCGTCGAGCGCGACCTTGGCATCGAGCGCAACCACGTTGCCCTCGGCGGTGAGGATCAGCGGATTGACCTCAACCAGATCGCAGTCAAACTCGACAAACGCCTGGTAGAGCTTCTTCAAGAGGGCTATCGCCCCGCGGGCGGCTTCCGGGTCCAGCTTGGCCCGGTAGACCATCTCCGTCGCCTGCCAGTTGGTGAGGCCCATCACCGGGTCGATGTGCACCTTCACAACGGCTTCCGGCTCGGTGGCCGCTACTTCCTCGATGTCGACGCCTCCTTTGGCGCTGATCATTCCGAGGTGTCTCTTGGCCGAGCGATCGAGCGTGAAAGAGGCGTAGTACTCGGCCTTGATGTTGGAGGCGCTCTCAACCCACACCTTGTGGACTGTGTGCCCCTTGATGTCCATTCCGAGAATGGCCAGGGCATGGTCGTGGGCTTCGTGCGGATTCTCGGCGAGCTTGATGCCGCCAGCCTTGCCACGCCCCCCAACCTGCACCTGGGCCTTCACGACAACCCGCCCGCCGATTTCCTCGGCGGCGCGCTGAGCCTCGGTCGGTGAGGTAGCCACCCGTCCGTCCGGCACCGGTACCCCGATGCGAGCGAACAAGGATTTCCCCTGATATTCGAGTAGGTCCACGGTCTCTCCTAGCGTCCCGAGTCGTAAGTCATGCACAGCACGTGCTCACGACACAGGACACTAATCATCGTTGTGGGATGTGGTCTTCCACCCAGTCGGTGATCTCGCTCAACGACGTCCCGGGCGTGAAGATCCCGGCCAGACCCGCGTCAAACAAAGCAGCGGCATCCTGGTCGGGGATGATTCCGCCTCCAAAGACAATGATGTCGCCGGCTCCTCGCTCCTCCAGCAGGTCGACGACCTTCGGGAACAGGGTCATGTGGGCGCCCGACAGGACCGAAAGACCGATCCCATTGACGTCCTCCTGAATGGCCGTTTCGACAATCTGCTCGGGGGTCTGATGAAGCCCTGAATAGATCACCTCATTACCAGCGTCGCGAAGGGCCCGGGCGATCACCTTGGCGCCCCGGTCATGTCCGTCCAGTCCCGGCTTGGCGATCAGGATCCTGCGTGGCATAGCAACCCGAGGTTACCGCAATACCGAGCTGCCTGATCCGGAAGAGACGTTCTCGGCGAAGCCGCCCACCCACACCGTGGTTCTACAACGCCAAAACGCAGTGAACGGGAAGTATGCGACACCCGCTACGGTTGGACCTACGTGAATCATCAAAGGGAGACCTGATGTCCAACATCCACGGAGTCGCCGCCCAGGGCCAGAGCATCTGGATGGACGAGATCTCCAGACAGCTGCTCGAGCCGGAGGGTCTGACTGCGCTGGTTGAAGGCGCGGCCGTCACCGGTGTGACCTCGAACCCAACCATCTTCGCCAATTCCATCGTGCGATCGACCGACTACGACGAGACAATGCACGAACTCGTCGGACGTAACGCCGAAACCAGTGAGATCTACACGGCCCTGGTCACCCGGGACATCCGCGACGCCTGCGACGCCCTCAATCCGGTCTG
>Ga0224512_10000188_pt1 | contig 66315 bp, 63 predicted proteins | sample SF_May12_sed_USG_4_FD_169103 | JGI IMG/M metagenome (GOLD analysis project Ga0224512, IMG submission 169103) | Sediment microbial communities from San Francisco Bay, California, United States - SF_May12_sed_USGS_13 | ecosystem: Environmental > Aquatic > Marine > Sediment | place: USA...
GGAGATCAATCGTGTAGCGCTGCATCTCAGCCAACGGCACCTCAGCGGTGACAACCCGCAACCGTCCATCCGAATCCATGCCAAGCACCCGACCACGTTTGGCGTTCAGATCGCCAATCACATCGCCCATGTACTCCTCCGGCACGCGGATCGTGGCCTTGACGATCGGTTCAAGTAACGCCGGCCGGAGATCGGTAGCGGCGGCCCGAACGGCCAGGATTCCCGCCATCCGAAACGACAATTCGTCTGAGTCAACGGCGTGGTACTTGCCGTCATAAACGGTGGCCCGAACATCGATGGTCGGGTAGCCGGCCAGGATGCCGCGCTCGAGTCCTTCCTGGACACCCTTGTCGACCGCCGGGATGTACTGACGGGGAATCGACCCGCCTTTGATGCCGTTTACGAACTCGTAACCGACCCCTCGGGGAAGTGGCTCAAACCGCACGAACGCCACCCCATATTGTCCGCGGCCGCCGCTCTGCTTCTTATGTTTTCCTTCGGCCTCGGCGGTGGCGGTGATGGTCTCCCGGTATGGCACTGTGGGCATAGCGGTATCGACATCAACGCCAAATTTGCGAGCCAGCCGCGCGACAGTCACGTCGAGATGTGTGTCACCCAAACCGGAAAGTACCGTCTCTTTTGTTTCAGCTCTTCGTTCGACCTTGAGGGTGGGGTCTTCGTCGACGAGCCTCGCGAGAGCGGTTGACAGCTTCTCTTCGTCCTGAGCGGCTTTGGGGAAGACCGCCAGGCTCATGACAGGTTTCGGGAAGGGGACCCGCGCGAGCTGGATGTCGGGTCCGTGGCTACGCAAGGTGTCCCCGGCCACGACCGAGTCCAGCTTGGCAACTGCGGCGATATCTCCCAAAACCACTTCCTGGGCATCGTGATGCTCCTTGCCCTGCATGAAGAAGAGGTTGTGCATTCGCACCTTGCCGCTGTGCCCCGCCTGCTCCATCTCGTCATCTGCTTTGATCCGCCCGGAGAACACGCGGAACAGTGATACGCGTCCCACGTACGGGTCGGAAATGGTCTTGAACACGTACGCAACCGCCGGCCCATTCGGATCGACCGCCAATTCGTCGCCGGCTGCCAGCGGTAGCGAGGCATGTTCGAGGGGGTTGGGCCCGAAATCAACGATGAAATCGGCGAGGGTGTCGATACCTATGAGCCGGGTGGCCGAACCGACGAGGACGGGGAAGACTTCGCTTTCGAGCATGCCTTGATGGATCACTTTGACCATCTGCTCGCGGCTTGGCTCTTCTCCTTCGAAGTACTTCTCCATGAGCTCGTCGTCCGTCTCAACGACCGATTCGACGAGAGCGGTATGAGTCTCCTGAACGGTTGCGGCCAGGTCGGCGGGAGGATCGGCGAGGGAGCCGATTGGATTGCCGTCCGCATATACGTGGGCCCGATTGGAGACGATGCGGACCAATCCGGACAAGTCATGTTCTGACCCGATCGGCATGTGGATGGGGGCAATCCTCTTCCCGAAGGCTTCCTGCAATTCTGACAGGGTCCGGGCATAGGAGGAGCGTTCCCGATCGAGCTTGTTGATGAAAAGCGCCCGGGGGATGCCCTCCTCGGTGGCCATGTCCCACAGAATCTCGGTCTGCACTTCTACCCCGTCAACTCCGGATACAACGAAGAGAGCCAAGTCGGCGGCCCGTAATGCGGACCGGGCATCGCCCAGAAAACCTGCGAAGCCGGGAGCGTCGATGATGTTGACCTTGTGGCCCTTCCACGTGAATGAGGCAAGGGCCACGCTGAGGGAGATCTGTCGCTCGATTTCTTCGGGTTCGAAGTCGGTGACCGTGTTGCCGTCCTCGACCCGGCCTGCCCGGGTGGTCACTCCGGCAGTGAAAAGGAGGGCTTCGGCGAGCGACGTCTTACCGCTCCCTCCATGACCGACCAACACGACATTCCTGATCTTCTCCGGAACCACAGGACCTCCTCGGGCATCTGAGCTTGCTCGAATTGTAGTAAGCCAGAAACAAGGCCAGAGCTGTGTGCTACCTTCGGCGAGGCCGAAGGAGCCCACGTGATCGAAACCAGGGTCCGCCCGCGGATCAGCAGAGCACTTCAAGCGGCGGGTCGGGTACTCGCCGCGACCGGTCTCAAACCGACCCACTTGACCGTCCTGGGTCTCCTGGTGACCGTGGGCGGGGCATACTTGATAGGTCGAAACGTGCTCGTTGCCGGTGGTTCGCTGGTGGCCGTCGGGTCATTTATCGATGCGCTCGACGGCCCATTGGCCCGTGAACTCGGAATCGCAGGCCCCAGAGGAGCTTTGCTCGACTCGGTGACCGATCGGATCAGCGAAACGGCGATGTTCGCCGGAGTCGCCTATCTGGTGGCCGACGAGCCCCTGCTGGTTGCTCTGGCGGTGGCCGGTCTTGGGGCGGCTCTGGTCACTTCATATTTGCGGGCCAAGGCGGAAGGGGTCGGTGCCGACGGTCGAGCCGGGTTGATGGGGCGGGCCGAGCGCGTGATCCTCTACTGCCTGGGGGTAATCGCGGGCTTCGTCGGTCCCATGCTCTGGGCCATGGTCATCTTGACCTGGCTGACGGTCGTCCAACGGTTTGCCGCAACCTGGCGCCAGTTGGAGCCGTGAGACCATGCTGGAATACCTCGGCTACCGCCTGGCGGCGGCCGTCTTCGGCCTCTTGCCCGAACCCCTGATGCGCAGAGTGGGGAGTGTCCTGGGTTCCTTTGCGTATTCGAGGGCGGACCGTCGAAGGCTGATGGCGATCCGTCATATGACCAGGGCGCTTGGATCCGAACGCGAGATAGAGCAGGCCGCACAGCAGGCCTTTGCTGCCTATGGACGCTATTGGGCGGAGGTGTTCTGGGTCCGGCCCAGGAGGGTGTCGGCCATGCGGGCTCGGATCGCGGTGGACGGTCTTGACCACATCAAAGCGGCGCAGTCGACGGGTCGCGGGATGATCTACGTCCTGCCGCACATCGGCAACTGGGAGGTGGCAGGCAGCGTCGCGCAGAATCTCGGTCTCGAGCTGATCGCTGTCGCAGAAGATCTGCCTAACCCGCGACTGGCCCGGTGGTTTGCAGGCGTCCGCAAGGCCTTCGGCATAGACGTCGTGTTCGCCGACGGAAGCCCTGGAGTCATGGCTGCTCTCGCTGAAGGCTTGCGACGCGGGGCGGCCGTTGCTCTCGTTTCCGACCGGAACGTGCGGGAGGGCGGCTCGCTCGTGGAATTCTTCGGTGAAGAGACGGAACTGCCGGCCGGTGCGGCTCTCCTCGCCACCCGCCTTGATGTGCCGGTCTTTCCGATTGCAGCTTTCTTTGCCGATGGGCCGGGTCACCACCTCGTCATCGAGGCTCCGGTCGAGATTCCGTCAGAAGGGCCGGAGCGCATATCGGTTGGGACGCAACGTATCGCTACCGCCCTGGAGGGTTTGATCCGTCGAGATCCGACTCAGTGGCACATTCTTCAGCCGAATTGGCCGTCGGACAGTGCGGTGCCATGAGGATCGCGGTTGTCTGCCCGTATTCCATCGAAGAACCGGGAGGCGTGCAGCAACAGGCTGTGGGTCTGGTGGACGGAATCCGGGCGGCCGGCCATGAGGCGTGGCTGGTAGCTCCGGGCAAGACAGGACCACCGGATGCAAGGCTGCTCGGCCGTGCGGTCAGAGTCAGGGTCAACGGGTCAATTGCGCCTATCGCTCTGCATCCCGGGACGATCGGACGGTCCCGTCGCGCCGTTCGAGATGCCGACGTCGTCCACGTTCATGAGCCGCTGGTGGCGCTCACGTCGCCGGCCGTGTTCCTGGGGGATGGCCCCCCGGCGGTTGGGACCTTTCACGCCGATCCGTCCACCCTGGTGCGAAGGCTCTACCGGGTGGCCGCTCCGGTCCTGCGCCGAGTCCTCTCCAGACTGGGGGCAGTGACGGCGGTGAGCCAGGCAGCTGCCTCGGCAATTTCGGACCTGGTCGGGGAGGTCGTGTTGATCCCAAATGGAATCGACGCCGGGGCATTCTCGATGGCGGTGACCCGCCATCCGGCCCGGGTTGCGTTCCTGGGTCGCGATGAACCTCGCAAGGGCCTCGACGTTCTGCTCACCGCCTGGCCACTGGTTCGGGCGGCGGTGGCGGATGCCGAACTCGTTGTGCTTGGAGCGGATCGAGGCGCCTCCTATCCGGGCATCCGCTTCTTCGGCCCGATCATCGGACAAGAGAAGCGCCGGCAGCTGGCCGAAGCCGCCGTGTTTTGCGCGCCGAACCTGGGTGGAGAAAGCTTCGGGATCAGCCTGGTTGAAGCCATGGCGGCTGGATGTGCACCGGTTGTCTCCGACCTGGCTGCCTTCCGCCGGGTATCTAGTGACGTCGCCAGGTATGCGGCAGTGGCCGATTCGAGAAGCCTGGCCGACCGACTGATCGAAGCCCTATCTGATCGAACCGGAACTCAGGTTCGAGGTCGAATGGCGGTCCGAGTAGCGGCCGCATTCGACTGGCACCATGTTCTGCCGAGGTACCTTGCCCTCTATGAGCAAGTCGCACGGTAACCTTCGTTTTTCTTTCCTATGGATACCCTTCGAAACACCCTTGCGTCGTTGACCATGCGGCAGCGTTGGTGGCTGGGCGGCGGCGCTGCGGCCGTGCTCGTGCTCTTCGTCGTGGTCATGATCGTTGCAGGGGTTGGTGATCAGGTCGCGGAAACCACCACCAGCACGACTACCTCGCCCCCGGAAACGACCGTTCCACCGACCTCAACGACTTCCACCACGACGACCACGGCGGTGGTCGGCGCAGATCTGTGGCCGCTGACCGGACTTCCCATCGAGGAGGGCACCCCCGAGGACCCCATCCTGGCGATCAAGATCGACAACAGCTCGTCCGGCCGTCCACAGGAAGGGTTAGAACTGGCCGACCTCGTCTTTGACATTCCGGTGGAAGGTGGAATCTCGCGACTGCTGGCGCTCTACCAATCCCGGTTGCCAGAGGAAATCGGACCGGTGCGGAGCGTGCGAGAAGTGGACCCCAAACTGCTCGGCCCGTTCGGGGTGTTCATGGCATATTCCGGTGGCAACGAATCGGTTGTCAGTTCATTGCGGGATGTTGCCGTCGATCTGGGGGATCCAACGCTCGGCGCAGTGGCGTATCGGCGGGCCGCCGACCGCCCCGCGCCGTATGATCTCATGGTGGCGCCGCTTGCGGCGCTGGCAACTGTGGAGGACGCGAGCTCTGCGGCAGGCTCGTGGGTGTCGTTTGACGAGAGTCCAACCGGAGACGTCGCTCGCACCGTTGAGATCGAGTCTTCGAATATCCACAAGGTGGTCTACGGCTATTCGGCGTCGGATGGCGGATACCTCCGGTTTCATGGGTCACAACCGCACCTCGCCGCTTCCGGCGACCAGATTGTGGCTTCCAACGTGATTGTGCTCGTCGTCGAGCAAATGGGGACCGGCCGCACTGATTCGAGCGGGGCACCCGTTCCCGACTTCGATGTGCTCGGTTCCGGCGACGCCGTGGTCTTTCGAGATGGAATCGCCCTGGCCGGCCGCTGGGACCGGGGCCGGCTCACCGATTTCTTCCGCTTTTTCGACTTGTCCGGAATCGAGATCAAGCTGGCGCCAGGTACAACGTGGGTGCATCTGGTTCCCGAGGGCCGAGCGTATAAGTGGCGGTAGAATGGAGCTAGACCAAGGAGAGCACGTGGAAGCAGGAACCGATCGGGTAAAACGCGGGTTGGCAGAAATGCTCAAAGGTGGCGTGATCATGGATGTCGTGAACGCCGAGCAAGCCAAGATCGCCGAAGAAGCCGGGGCGGTGGCCGTAATGGCGTTGGAGCGCGTCCCGGCCGATATCCGCAGAGACGGCGGAGTGGCCAGGATGGCCGACCCGGAGAAGATCCAGGAGATCATCGATTCGGTGAGCATCCCGGTCATGGGCAAGGTGCGCATCGGCCACTTCGTTGAGGCGCAGGTCCTGCAGTCGCTCGGTGTCGATTACATCGATGAGAGCGAGGTTCTGACACCCGCAGACGAAGAGAACCACATCGACAAGTGGGCGTTTGTAACACCGTTCGTGTGTGGGGCCCGAAACCTGGGTGAAGCCTTGCGCCGGATCGGGGAAGGCGCCGCCATGATTCGTACCAAGGGCGAAGCCGGCACGGGCAACGTTGTTGAGGCCGTCCGACACATGCGGACCATGAATCGGGAAATCCGGGCCCTTTCCTCCATGGAAAGTGGAGAGCTGATGGCCTCCGCCAAGACGATGGGCGCGCCGTTTGACCTGGTCCAGGAAGTTGCCGGGTCCGGTCGTCTCCCGGTCGTCAATTTCGCGGCCGGAGGTATTGCGACCCCATCCGACGCCGCCTTGATGATGCAGCTGGGGTGCGATGGCGTTTTTGTCGGGTCCGGGATATTCAAATCGACCGACCCGGCGCCACGGGCGCGTGCCATCGTCGAAGCCGTGACGTTCCACGACACCCCCGAGACAATTGCCAAGGTCTCCAGCGGTCTTGGCGAGGCCATGGTCGGCATCGAGATGGGCACGCTGAGCGACTCCGAGTTGCTGCAAAACAGAGGTTGGTAGGCGTGACCGCCGTCGGGGTTCTCGCCCTGCAGGGCGATGTGCGCGAACACGCCAGGGCCGTCGAGACGGCTGGTGGGACGTGGGCGCCCGTGCGCCGGCCGGAGGACCTCGAAAGCATCGATGCCTTGATCATTCCAGGAGGCGAATCCACCACCATTGGAAAACTCGCCACGATCTACGGGCTCATGGAACCCATGCGGCGCGCGATCTCCGGCGGGTTGCCAACCTTCGGAACCTGCGCCGGGATGATCTTTCTCGCTGCCGGGGTCACCGCAGGTGCTCAGGCCCAGCTGGGAGTTCTCGACGTCATCGTGGAACGGAACGCATTCGGCCGCCAGAACGAATCGTTCGAGACCAACCTGGAGATCCCGGGATTCGAGCAGCCTTTCCGGGCTGTCTTCATCCGAGCCCCCTGGGTTGCCAAGGTCGGTGGTGGCGTAGAGGTAATAGCGGCCGTGGATGAGCACCCCGTCATGGTTCGGCAGGGCAACATCTTGGCCTCCTCCTTTCACCCAGAACTGACCGGTGACGTTCGTATCCATACAATGGTGTTGCAGGCTGCCGCGGGTCGACGCCGTATGGACGGAGAACGCTGATGTCCGGACATTCCAAATGGTCGACGATCAAACACAAGAAGGGCGCCAAGGACGCTAAGCGCGGCCAACTCTTCGCCAAACTCGTCAAAGTGGTCGAAGTAGCAGCCCGGGAGGGTGGCGGTGACCCGTCCGCCAACGCGACGCTGTCCAATGCGATCGACAAGGCCAGGGCCGCTTCGGTACCAAACGACAACATCGACCGAGCGATCAAGCGGGGAATCGGCGACGTTGAAGGGGCCCACTACGAGGAGATGTACTACGAGGGATACGCTCCCGGCGGGGTGGCGCTCTATGTGCAAATTCTGACCGACAACCGCAACCGGGCCTCGTCGGACGTGCGAGCTGGATTCAGCCGCCACGGAGGGAATCTGGGCGAACCCGGCTCAGTCTCCTACCTTTTTGAGCAGAAGGGTTATCTGCTGGTAGCCGGGGGCGAAGATGAGGTGATGCTGGCCGCTCTCGAAGCCGGTGCGGAAGACGTGCGGGAGTCTGATGGGCTCTTTGAGGTTATTTGCGCCGCCTCTGACTTCAGCGCCGTCAAGGGTGCGCTTGCTGCAGCAGGGCTAGAGGTTGAGACCGCCGAGGTGACGCAACTGCCGAGCACCACCATTCCGGTCGACGAGAAGACTGCCCCGAAGGTGCTCAGACTGATCGATGCCCTCGAGGACCTCGACGACGTTCAGAGCGTGTATGCCAACTTCGACATCGCCGACGACGTGATGGCCGCGCTGGCCGCAGACAACTAGCCGTCGAGGGCGCCCGGGTCGGAGGGTACGTCGACGGCGTGCTCCTCGAGCACCGAAAAAGGTATCAGTTCGAGAACACGCTCGTTGCTGGAAGCAAGCACCACCGGCGCGGCGACACCGTCTCCGTGCGCCCGCAGCCAATTCACTGCAGTCACGCACCAACGGTCACCCGGAAGAAGTCCGGGGAACCGGTAGTGGGGCATCGGGGTGCTGAGATCATTGCCGATACGACGTTGGTGCTCGAGAAACTCGGCGGTGACGACGGCGCACACCGTATGGCTACCGAGATCCTCTGGTCCCGTGAGGCACGAGCCATCCCGGTAAAACCCGGTCAAGGGGTCGGTCCCGCACGGCTCAAGCGCGGTCCCCAGCACGTTGCGATTGGTCATGGGCTCAGTATCGCTCGGGACGTGGAGGAATGCTCGTTCCAAGTTCAGAATTGTTGTTATGTGCTGAGGTCTTAGTCTTCGGGGAAGATGTCGATGCTTGGGAGATCAGAGTGGCGGGTAACGGCGAGATGAAGGGTACGAGAGTGGTAGTTGCCGGTGCCACGGGGTGGGCCGGGTCTGCCCTGTCACGGGGGATTGTTGAAGCGGCTGACTTGGACTTGACGGGGGCTGTGTCGCGCTCACGCGCCGGCCAGCGTCTGGGCGAAGTGCTTGGTGTCGCTGAGCTTGGGGTGGAGATCAGTGGGACGACCGAGGACGCATTGGCATCCAAACCCGACGTATTCGTGGAGTACACCCATCCGTCTGTCGCCCGGCAGAATATCCTGGCCGCTCTCGATGCCGGCGCTCATGTGGTCGTAGGAACCTCCGGCCTTACCAGCGACGACTACGAATCGATTTCCCACTCGGCCAGGGAAAAAGGCCTTGGTGTTTTGGCTTGCGGCAACTTCTCGATAACGGCTGTGCTGATGATGAGATTCAGTGAGGTGGCCGCCCAATGGGTGAAGAGTTGGGAGGTCATCGACTATGCCAGTGCCGGAAAAGTAGACGCACCAAGCGGGACGGCCCGTGAACTAGCCGGCCGGTTGGCGAAAGTAGGTCATCCCGAGATGGCGGTGCCGATAGGAGAAACACAGGGAGAGAAGGAAGCACGAGGTGCCAGCTTCGGGGGAACTCAGGTCCACTCCATTCGCCTACCCAGCTTTGTGATTTCCATCGAATCGATATTCGGCCAGGAAGATGAGCGACTCAGCATCAGGCACGACGCAGGAAGCAGCGCCAAGCCCTACGTAGCCGGTGGTCTTCTTGCTATTCGACAAGTCAACAAGCTGGTCGGTGTCCACCGAGGCCTCGACACCGTCATGGACGTGGGCTGACCCGGGGGAGGCCTGATAACTTGGTCCCAGGCTGGGTTCGGAGTCGGTCTCCTTCCGCGCCTCGGGCCCGCAGCCTGGCGCAGGGTCGTTTGGACCTGCGATCGAGACCGGAATCACGCCGACCTCAGCCTTTGTCACGACCTCGAACTGCCCAAATGCCGATCACGTTGACAGGAGCCCGATCGGCGCCCTCAACGCCACCTGAGAAACCAGCCTTGGGCGGTAAGCCGGAGCCCTCCCCACAAAACCACCGTCGCGTCTCACCCTCGCTCTACACTCCCGTACATATGTTCGTACTCGGAATCGACCCCGGTCTCACCACCACCGGCTACGGACTGGTCGCCCCGGGGCCACAGGCGGTGATCGCCGGCGTGGTCCGCACCAGTCCCAAGACGCCGGTCGCGCACAGGCTCCTGGAGCTCTACCGCGACTTGACCGCCCTGGTCGCCGAGCACCATCCCACCGTCGTGGCGATCGAGCAGGTGTTCTCCAATCGCAATCTGCAAACGGTGGCGAACGTCGGTCGAGCCTCCGGAGTTGCCATGCTGGTGGCAGCCCAGGCAGGCCTCCAGGTTCATGAGTACACGCCGTCCAGCGTCAAGCGGGCCGTGGCCGGCTACGGCAACGCCCCCAAAGAACAGGTGCAAAAAATGGTTGCCCAGCGCCTGGGCCTCGCCGACTTGCCCCGTCCGGCTGATGCCGCCGACGCACTGGCTGTGGCGCTATGCCACCTGCAAGGCGCCGCCCTGCTCGAGCGTGTGGAGGCAGCCCGATGATCGGCCGATTGCGGGGGACACTGGTTTCGCTCCGGGCTACAGGAGTTGTTCTGGATGTGGGCGGCGTCGGTTACGAAGTGGTGGTCACTCCGCGCACGGTTGCGGACTTGCCGAGTATTGGTGAGGAGGTTGTCCTCCACACGCATCTGGTAGTAAGGGAAGATGCCATGCTTTTGCATGGGTTCGGTAATGAAGCGGAACGTGATCTTTTTCGGATCTTGCTGAGCGCATCCGGGATCGGACCCAAGGTCGCGATGGCGACGCTGGGTGCACTGCAATCGGATGAGCTCCGGAGGGCGATCGCCGCCGAGGACGTCGACACGCTCACCCTGGTGCCCGGGATCGGCAAGCGAGGCGCGCAGAAAATGGTCCTCGAACTGAAACCCAAGATCACGGCGTCCGAGGCCGAATCAGTGGTTGGGACGAGTACCGTTTCGCAAGTCCGGGAAGCCCTGGAGGGTTTGGGCTACCAGGCGGCCGAGATTCGGGACGCCATGGCCGATATTGAGACGGACGCGCCGGTTGGCGATCAACTGCGGCAGGCGCTTCGCAGTCTGGGGAGACGATGAGAGAAGATCTGCTCACACCGGCGGCTTTGCCCGATGACGATGTTGTCGAAACGACCCTGCGTCCACAGTCGATCGAGGAGTTTGTTGGTCAAGCCAAGCTCAAGGAACGTTTGGCCATCTCGATCGATGCGGCTCGCAGCCTGGGCCGGCCCCTTGACCACGTGCTGCTGTCCGGACCGCCTGGATTGGGAAAGACGACCATGGCCGGGATTCTCGCCAACGAGATGGGGTCGCGACTGCGGATCACCTCGGGACCGGCTCTCGAACGGCCGGGGGACGTTGCTTCGATCCTGACCAATCTCGATAACGGCGATGTGTTCTTCATCGACGAGATCCACCGCTTACCACGAGCCGTTGAAGAGGTCCTCTATCCGGCGATGGAAGATTTCCAACTGGACATCGTGCTCGGCAAGGGTCCATCAGCTCAATCGATCCGGCTCGACTTGCCGAGGTTCACACTGGTCGGAGCCACCACCCGCAAGGGAAAGGTGGCAGCCCCGCTTCGGGATCGGTTCGGCATCGTCGACAAACTGGACTACTACAGCCAGCCGGAACTCGGCCGGATTGTTCGTCGCTCGGCGACGATTCTCGACGTACCGATCACCGAGGACGGCGCCGATCTCATTGCTTTGCGGGGGCGGGGCACGCCCCGCATAGCCAACCGGCTTTTGGCCCGGGTTCGCGACTATGCAGTGGCCCGTGCGGACGGCGTTGCCGACGCCGCCACGGCCAACGCTGCTCTGGAGATCTTCGAGGTCGACGAATTGGGCCTCGACAAGGTGGATCGCGAGATCCTCGATGCCATCGTCGTCAAGTTCGCAGGCGGACCCGTCGGGCTATCGACTCTGGCCATCGTGGTCGGGGAGGAGCCCGAGACGGTGGAAGACGCCTACGAGCCTTTCCTGCTCCAGATAGGGCTTCTCAAGCGGACCCCGCGGGGTCGGGTTGCGACCCCGGCTGCCTACCTCCACCTAGGACTCGAGCCTCCGGCGACTGCCCAGCAGACACTTCTCGACTAGGTTCTGCAGGAGCCTCTGCTAAACGCGCCTACTCTGCATGGCTGTGCGGACCGTCGACTTCTCGTACCTCTTGCCCACCGCGGTAATAGCCCAGCAACCGGTCGAGCCGCGCGATGCGGCACGATTGCTCGATACGCGTGACATGACCGATCACACCTTCCGGGATCTGGCGGACCTTCTCGCTCCCGGTGACCTCGTCGTGGTCAACAAGACTCGGGTGAGGGCGGCGCGACTGCGCGGGACGAAAAGTGAAAGCGGAGGCGCGGTTGAGGTGCTCCTGCTGCGCAACAACGCCGGGGCGCACTGGGAAGCTCTTATTAGACCAGGCCGGCGGATCAGGCCAGGCGTCGTTCTGGATCTCGGCGAACTGACGGCCACCGTTACCGCCGCCCTGCCAAACGCCGTGTTCGAACTCGACCTGGCCACCACAGATGGAACCTCTGTCGAGCGGACCATCGCCCGGGTGGGCGAGACGCCATTGCCGCCCTATGTCCGCGAACCCCTGACCGACCCTGAGCAATATCAGACCATCTTTGCCGAGCGGGTCGGATCGGCTGCCGCTCCGACCGCCGGTCTCCACTTCACGGATGGGGTTGTGCGCTCCCTGGCGAAACGGGGAATCGACGTTGCCGCGGTCGAGCTCGAAGTTGGACTCGACACATTTCGGCCCATGACGGTAGGTCAGATCTCCGAGCACGTTATGCACTCGGAGCGTTATTCCGTATCCGTCGGAGCTGTCGGGGCGATCGCTCGAACTCGGCAGAGTGGAGGGCGGGTCGTTGCGGTCGGGACGACCGTGGTGCGGACGCTCGAGTCAGCCTTCGACGGGAGAGAGGTTGTGCCCGGTGACGGTTCCTCCGACCTGTTCATCACCCCCGGCTACCGCTTCAGGGTCGTGGATACCCTGGTCACCAACTTCCATGTTCCCGGCTCGACTCTGGTAGTGATGATGGCCGCCTTTATGGGGTCGGAATGGCGATCCGCCTACGCCCACGCCCTCGCCCGTGGCTACAGGTTCCTGTCGTTCGGTGACGCGATGCTGACGGAGTGCAATTCGTGACCGAACCCGTTGTACACCGCGTTGAGACAACTGATGGAAACGCCCGACTCGGGGTGCTGACCACGCCTCACGGCGAGGTCGCTACACCCAATTTCATGCCGGTCGGAACCCGGGCCGCCGTCCGGGGCCTCGACTCGAGGGACCTCGTTGAGGTCGGCACACAGATGGTGCTGGCCAATACCTACCATCTCATGTTGCGACCGGGAGCCGAGACGATTGCGGAACTCGGTGGTTTGCACTCTTTCATGGGATGGAACGGTGCGATGCTCACCGATTCAGGTGGGTACCAGGTCTTCTCTCTAGAACCGCGAGTCGATGAGAATGCTGCGACCTTCCGATCGACCTACGACGGCGCCAGTGTGAAACTGACGCCGGAGGAGGCGGTGCGGATCCAGGAGTACCTCGGTGCCGACATTGCCATGGTCCTCGACGTGTGCATTGGTCTCCCGGCGCCCCGGCCCGAAGTTGAGGCAGCCATGGATCGAACCCTGCGTTGGGCCGAGCGGGCGCTCACGGCTCATGAGAGGTCGGATCAGGCGCTGTTCGGCATCGTCCAGGGTGGGACCGATGACGAACTGCGAGGCCGGAGCGCAGCCGCTACTGCCACTTTGGGGTTTCCGGGCTTCGGTATCGGTGGCCTCTCCGTAGGTGAATCGGCGGAGGACAGAAACCGGGCGCTCGACGTAGTCGTGGCGGAACTGCCTCCCGGCAAGCCCCGGTACACGATGGGATTGGGCGATTCGGAGGGTGTCCTCGACGCGGTTGCACGAGGCATTGACCTCTTCGACTGCGTATGGCCCACCCGGCTGGCGCGGCACGGGCGGGTGTTGACTCCGGACGGGGACTTCAACCTGAAGCGATCCGAGCACCGGCTTTCTGAACTGCCTCTTCAAGCCGGCTGCCCGTGCCTGACGTGTTCGATGTACACACGGGCCTATCTTCGCCATCTGCTCACCACAGGGGAACTCAGCGTCTACCGGCTGATCAGTCTGCACAACCTGTCCTACACAATGCGGTTGATGCAGGATGTGAGATCGGCCGTCGCCGCCGGTCGGTTTGCAGAGTTCCACGCGGCAACCATTTCCCGCAGACTTTCACCCACCGCGGAGTAGTGGCTACCATGGCGCCCGGCCCGCGCCGCGCGGGCTGCCATTTCGAAGAGGGTGTTCTCCGTGATCTTTTTGCAAACCGATACGACCACCGCGAGCGGCTATTCCTCACTGATCTTTCTTGCTCTGTTGGTGGCCATGTTCTACTTCTTGTTGATTCGGCCCCAGCGGACCCGGGCCAAGAAACAGGCCGCGATGGCCTCATCGCTCCAGATAGGGGACAGGGTGCAGACCTTTGGTGGGGTCCACGGCATCGTCGATTCCGTGGATGACGATTCTGTCGTCCTTCGTCTCGAGGACGGCAAGATGCGTATCTCCCGACGGGCCATCGGGTCCAAGATCAGCGACGAGGACTGATTGGTGCGACGGCATGTCATCACACTGCTGGTGGTACTGGCCATCGCCTGGGGAGGCGTGGCCGCAGCTCTCGCCTTCGGCATAACTCCCGTACTTGGTCTCGATCTCAAAGGGGGCACCTCGGTGACGCTGCGGGCTCCCGAGGGCACCGATCCCGAAGTGCTCCAAAAGGCCGTTGAGGTCATGCAGCGGCGGATCGAAAGCTTCGGGAGCGTCCAGGAACCAGAGATCCAGATCTCGGGTGAGAACAACGTCATCGTGCAGTTGCCGGGCGTGACCGACCGCGAGCGGGCTCTGGACGCCATCGGCCAAACGGGCGAACTGTCGTTTCGTCCGGTTCTCGAATCCAGTTTCCTCGTGAGCCCTCTGCTCATTGCGGACCTCACCGAATTGACGACAACCACCACCACGGAGGTAGGCGAGACATCGACCACCACGGAAGCGGGCGAGACAACGACGACCACCGAGCCCGCCACCACCACGACCACGACCTTCCCGCCGGGCGTTGACCCGCAAACGGGTTTGACGATCGAGGACGATCCAAGCCAGGAAGCGTGGCTTGCCGAGTACGCCGAAGACGGATCGGTGGTGGTGGTGTATCACGTTGGAGCGTCTCAACTCAGCGGGGCCGATCTCGACAGCGCCCTGGCCGGGTTCGCGGGCGGGTCCAGCTCTATTGCCCAATGGCAGGTGCAACTCGACCTTTCGAACGAAGGTGCAGACAAGTTTCAGGAGTTGACGAAAGAGGCAGCTTCTTACCAGAGCGGGGATCCTCGGCGGCAGATCGCCATTGTCCTCGACGGAGAGGTGGTCTCGGCACCGCAGGTCAACGAAGACGTCGATCCCAACATCGGTATCAGCGGTGGTTCGGCCGTTATCACTATGGGGACCGGCGACAACCAGCAACAGGAGGCGCAAGACCTGGCGGTGGTGCTCCGGTATGGCTCGCTGCCGGTGGCCTTCGAACGCGACCAGGTTCAGAATGTCTCTGCAATCCTCGGTGCCGACTCACTCAACGCGGGTCTGGTGGCCGGCGTCGGTGGTCTGATCCTCGTTGCTCTCGCCGTTGTGTTGTACTACCGGACGCTCGGTCTGGTGACGGTGGTCGGCCTCAGTGTGTTCGGTTCCTTGCTGCTTCTGATCATTGGTGTGCTCAGCCGCTACATCGGTACGACCCTCACGCTGGCGGGCGTGACCGGCATCATCGTCTCGATCGGTATCACCGCCGACTCCTACATTGTGTTCTACGAGCGAATCAAGGAGGAGATCCGGGCCAAGCGAACGTTGAACGCGGCCGTTGAAGAAGGCTTTACCCGAGCCTTTCACACCATCCTCACTGCAGACACCGTTTCGATCCTCGCCGCCGTCCTGCTTTGGCTGCTGGCCGTCGGACCGGTGAAAGGGTTCGCCCTGACCCTGGGAATCGCCACGTTCCTCGACATCATCGTCGCGTACTACTTCACTAAGAACGCGGTTTGGATCATGGCCCGGACCAGGCTCGGCCGCGGGGGATGGTTCAGTATCGAAGGGGCTAGTGGACGCCCGGCTAGCGAGGTCACGTCATGAGCTTGTTCGGTCGCCTGTATCGCGGCGAGACCTCATACGACTTCATTGGCGCCCGGCGAACCTTCCTGGTGATCTCCTCGGTGTTGCTGCTTGTTTCGGTGCTCAGCCTGGCGTTTCGGGGTCTCAACCTCAGTCTCGATTTCCGCGGCGGTGTCGCCGTGGAGACCGAGAACCCGGCCGGAGCGGGAGTGGGTGACGTGCGGGACGCCCTTGCGCCACTCGGTCTCACGGATGCCCGGATTCAGCTCCTGGCGGACGGGCAGGCCCTACGGGTTCAGACAGAGGCGCTCGAAGCCGACCGCGCCGACGCGTTCGTGCGGGCCGTGGCCGAAGTGGCCGGTACCGAAGTTACCGACACCAGCGTCGACGAAGTTGGCCCGACCTTCGGAGCGCAGATCGCCGAACGAGCGGTGTTGGCTCTGGTCGTCTTCCTGGGGGCCGTGATTCTCTTCATGTCCTGGCGGCTGGAATGGAAGATGGCGCTGAGCGGAATCGCCGCGCTGTTCCATGACCTCATCATCACCTTCGGGGTCTACTCCATCACAGGATTCGAGGTCACTCCGGCGACGATCATCGCGGTCTTGACGATTCTCGGCTACAGCCTCTACGACACCGTGGTTGTGTTCGACAAGGTGCAAGAGAACACGGAGTCAGCCGACCGGGCGGCCTTTACAGACGTCGTCAACAGGTCGATGAATCAGGTGTTGATGCGATCCGTCAACACATCGCTGACCAGCCTGCTCCCGGTCGGAAGCTTGCTCTTCGTTGGCTCGTTCCTGCTCGGGGCGAGGACGTTACTTGAGTTCGCCCTGGCGCTCTTCGTCGGCATCGCGGCCGGTACTTACTCGTCCATTGCAGTCGCCTCGCCGTTGCTGGCCGTCTGGAAGGAACGCGAGGAGGAGTGGACCCGGGTTCGCAAGCGTCTCGCCAGAGCGTCTGAGGATGCCGTCATGTCACCCCGTCGGGAGCAGCCGACGGCTGGAACCGCCCGTCCTCGCACTGTTTCCGGCGCAACGCCGCGACCACCCAAGAAGCGGCGGCGCTAGGTACCTGCAGACCCTTGGATCGTCCGGATTCCTGGGCCGATGTACAATCCTGCGGTGGACACACCTACCTACGCCAAGCTGGTCCGAGACGTTGTTGACTTTCCGGAACCGGGGATACTGTTCAAGGATATAACCCCGGTGCTGGCTGATCGGCAGGCGTTCACGGCCTTGATCGACGACCTGGCCGGACCGTTCGCCGGGAGAATCGACAAAGTTGCCGGGATCGAAGCTCGCGGCTTCATCCTCGCCACGCCGGTGGCCGAGTTCCTCCGGACCGGGTTCATACCTATTCGCAAGCCCGGCAAGCTTCCTTGGAGAGTGGTTCGAGAGGACTATCAGCTCGAGTACGGCCAGGATGCCCTCGAAATCCACGAAGATGCCATTGCTCCTGGCGATCGAGTGCTGGTCGTTGACGACGTGCTGGCTACCGGGGGTACGGCCGCGGCCGCCGTGCGGCTGCTGCGCCGGCTCGGCGCGGAGGTGGTTGCCGTTGCCGTGTTCCTCGAGCTGGGGTTCCTCGACGGGAGGTCGGCGCTGCCGGATGTCGAGTTTCACTCGCTGGTGAATTATGACGGCGGCTGAGCGGGCGGTCCGACCAGACGACGCAATGGTCGCCGAGCTGGCGCCAATTCTGGCAGCCTTCCGCTCGCATTATCCGACCGCTTCCGAACGTACGATCCACCAGGCCTACGCCCTCGGGGAGCGCATGCATCTCGGTCAGTTCCGCAAGACCGGAGAGCCCTACATCAGTCACCCGCTGGCTGTCACCCAGATTCTGGCGGACTACGGTCTTGACGCCGATACGCTGGCGGCGGCTCTCCTGCACGACACGGTTGAAGACACAGAGGTCACCCTCGAAGAGGTCGAAGCCGAATTTGGCCCCGAAGTTGCCCGGATGATCGACGGTGTCACGAAACTGGATCGAATCCGCTTTGGCACCCGGGAGGAGGCGCAGGCAGCCACTATCCGCAAAATGGTCGTCGCCATGGCGCAGGACGTCCGTGTGCTGCTCATCAAGCTGGCCGACCGACTCCACAACCTCCGAACCATTGCCCCGCTCCCATCAGAGAAGCAGGAACGCATCGGTCGCGAGACCCTCGAAGTGTACGCCCCGCTGGCCCACCGGCTTGGGGTGCAGGAGATAAAGCACGAAATGGAGGACCGCTGTTTCGCGATTCTCTACCCAAAGCGGAACGCCGAAATCAACCTGCTGCTGCAGCAACGAGCGCCTGAGCGCGACGCCCAGATACACTCGGCGGTCGAGGAAGTCGAAGGGCTGTTGCGCGGCGCGGCGATCCGGGCCGACGTGACCGGCCGACCCAAACATCGCTATTCGATCTATCGAAAAATGGTCACCACAGGGCTGCCATTCGACAAGATCCACGATCTCATCGGGATCCGGGTCATTGTCGATGACATCCGTGATTGCTATGCCGCTTTGGGGCTTATTCACGCAACGTGGCCGCCGGTCCACGGCCGCTTCAAGGACTACATTGCCATGCCCAAGTTCAACCTCTACCAGAGCTTGCACACCACCGTTATCGGGCGGGACGGCCGGCCCCTCGAGGTGCAGATACGCACCGAAGATATGCATCAACGGGCCGAATACGGCATCGCCGCCCACTGGCGGTACAAAGAGGGCATCTCCGACGAGGATCTGCCGTGGATGGCCGATCTTCGTTTCTTGCAGGATGAATACTCCGATCCGAACGAGTTCCTGGCCAGCTTGAAACTCGACCTCTACCAGGACGAGGTGTTCGTGCTCACCCCCGACGGTGATGTGAAGACATTGCCGCGCGGTTCGACACCGGTCGATTTTGCCTACACGGTCCACACCGAAGTGGGACACCGATGTGTCGGCGCCAAAGTCAACGGTCGCCTCGTGACGCTTGGCACCCGCCTCGAATCGGGCGATATCGTCGAAATCGTGACCTCGAAAGCCCAGGATGCCGCACCGAGTCAGGACTGGCTGAGCTTCGTCAGGACGACCAGGGCCAAGGCAAAGATCCGGCAATGGTTTACCAAGGAACGTCGCGAAGTCGCACTCTCCGACGGGCGCGAGCAGATCAAGGGGGCACTCCGTAAGGAGCGTTTGGGTCTTTCGGCCGCGGCGCGGGACACCCTTCTGATGAAGGTCGGCGAACAACTCGGATTGTCGGACTTGGAGGCCATCTTCGTCGCGGTCGGCGAGGGGACCATCGGAGCGGCAACCGTAGCCGGCCGGGTAGCCCGGCTCGTCCGACCTGAGGCCACCGCTCTTGAGGACATGGTTCTGCCGGAGATCCCCCGGGAGCGGGAAACGCATACCGGCACCGGCGTGGTTGTCGAAGGCCTTGACGACGTGTGGGTCAGGATCGCCCGATGTTGCGCACCCGTACCCGGTGACGACATTGTGGGATTCGTGACGGTGGGGCGGGGTGTGTCTGTCCATCGGTCGGATTGCACCAACGTCGAGGCGATGGCCGACCGCACCGAACGGATCATCGAGGTTGGTTGGGTACCCGAACGGGTCGGCCGCTTTTCGGTTTGGGTGCAGGTTGAGGCGCTCGATCGTCCGAAACTCCTGCGCGATGTGACTTCGCTGATCTCCGATATTGGTGGCAACATCCTGGCTTCCTCGTCCTCGGTGGGACGCGATCTGGTTGCCATGCTCCGCTACGAAATCGAGCTGAGCGATCCCGGCCAGGTCGACAGTCTGGTGGCGTCACTGCGAGCCGTTGATTCTGTGTTCGACGCCTACCGCTTGGTGCCTCGCTCCACATAGGGCAATCGGTCAAGCAACTCGGCCATTGATCCGATAGATCTTGCATGCCGGCGATGCCCTCTCGACACCGATTGACTAGTCAATCGAGTTCTCTTCAAATAGGCATGAATTCTGGCTCTCGAAACGCCGATGTATGGTCCATGAAGAAGATCTCGGATCGCCTGCGTCGTGAAGATGGCTTCACACTGGTCGAAGCTCTCGCGGCCCTCTCGCTGCTGAGCATCGCCATCATCCTCACGGTCACCCCGGTGCTGGCCGGTTTCGGCGTGCTGAGCGATGCCAAGTTGGCCACCATCGCCTCCAACCTGGCTCAGGGACGGGTGGAGGAACTCCGCTCTCTTGACTACGAAGAGATCGGCTTCCCGCTCGGGGTGCCCGAGGGCATCCTGCAGGCCAGTGAGACGGTCACGGCGCAGAGCATCGACTTCATCGTCACAACCGAAGTCAAGTACTTCGGCAGCGTCAATGGGCCGGGCGAAAACGTCATCCCCCAGGGCGGCGACGGCGTGGAAGGTCTGCCCGATTTAGGCATCGACTTCAAGGAAGTGACCGTTACCGTCAGCCACCATGCCGGGGCGATCCGGCCGGTCGTGATGCAAACGATCGTGGCGCCCCCCAACATCGCCGCGCACGAAGGCAAAGCAAACGTGATCGTCGAGCTGATCAAGGAAGAGCCGGCTAGCAAGACTGCCAGCCCGGTTGGGTACCCCCAGGTCTTCCTGGTCAGGGACACTTCACCCTTCATCCCCTTCGGCGGGACCTTGGCAGCCTCGCAGACCTTTGCCGGGGTGCCCGCCAGTGGGACCGGCGTAACCGACTACTACTACCACGCGCGGCTCGGAGCGACCCTCACGTCTTACGAGGCGGCCAGCGGCTGGCGGATTCATCCGATCGACATCGACATCGAGACCGACCGCGTGCACATGGGCCCAACCGAGACCGCCACGGTACCGCTGCGAATCTACCGGCCGGCCGAGATCGAGGTCCGACTCTTCGACGATGCCACGTCCCTACCAATCACCGGCAACGCCACGCTGATCCTCGACTATGACGGAGGCGGCTCGGCAACCTTCACCCAGGCCTCGTCGGAATGGGATGGCAGCGGTTGGCTGGTTACCGACCTCGACGGGGCGCCGGTTGTGCCCGGCACCTTCACCTTCAACGCATCCGCGTTTGGCTACTTGGCTCAGACTGATGCCGACGTGGTCGTCCCCGTCGATTACCCCCTTGACCCTCACCATGTGCAGACATTCAACCTCGAGCCTGCATCGGGTTCCCAGGTGATCCTCACGGTGACAGATGAAGTAGGCAACCCGGTGGCGGGCGCCGACGTGACCTTCTCGGACTTCTTGCCCCTCGGTGGTTCCCCGATCACGATCCAGACCGACCTCAACGGAGTGGCCAGCTACTTCTTCGACGATTCGGTTGATGCCATCGACTGGATCGTCGAATCCGGATTCCACGATCCCAGCGCCAAGAATCACCTCAATCTCAATGATCCGGTCGAGTATCTCAACGTCGCCCTGGATACTCCGGCCACATCCGGTCTCATCACCTTCCACGGCAACATCGGATGGGTGCAGTACTTCCACTACCGTCCTGCCGAAGGGGCCCCCGACGACTGGATCGACGTTTACCCGAACGCATCGGGGGAGGCGTCGGTAACGGTCAACCCGGGATCGTGGGACGTAGAAAAAGTGTGCGTGAAGCTGCGCGGAAACGGGAACCCATGGACCCGCTCCTCGACGATCAACGTGGCGGCCAACGGCAACGTCTTCTGGTCGTCCTCAATCCCATCTACGTGTCCGGCGCCATGATGCGCACGCTCAAACGCCTCAACGGCGACCAGCAGGGTCTCACGCTCACCGAAATGGCGGTGACGGTGATGGTCATGGGTATTGCCCTGGCCGCACTCTCCTCGCTCCTGCTTGGCTTCTTCGGTAACGTCGGGACGCAGTTGGCCCTGAGTAACGCCGAACGCGACGTGCGACCGGTGATCCGGGAAATGGTCGTGGAGATCCGCCAGGCGGAGCCACCTTCTCAGGCCGCCACCGCCGTGCCCGTACTGGAGATGGAATGGGACAGGCTCACTTTCCACAGCGACCGCCTGCCTCTCGATGGGGTTCCCGAGAAGCACACCTACGAATTGGTCAACTGCACCAATGGCGCTAACGGTGGAACGTGCGATTTGCAGAGGACCGTAATTCAGGCCGACGTGTCGTCGGTGCCGCCGCTGTTCACCTACGTCGACAACACGCTGGATCGCCAGGAAATCGTACTGACATCGGTCCTGGCCGATCCGTACCTAACCATTGGGCCACTCTTCCACGGCGTGGTATGGGTAGGGAGCCCGGCCGCGCGGACCAGCGTGACCTCATGCAATGCGGCCACACCGTGCACATTCCCGCTGGTGATCATCGACCTGCGGGTGGATCCCAGCGTCAGAGAGAACCCGGGCGACTATGAGATCCACGAAGAAGTGAGGTTGCGCAATGCGCCGGATTCGTAGCGACTCCGGCCTGGCGCTGGCCACCGTGCTCGTGAGTATTTTGGTGCTCACTTTGTTCACCACCCTCCTTCTGCGGGAAGCGGTTACGCAGCGCCAGCAGGCGGAATTCCAGGCCCGCGAGGATGTTGTAGTCGCCGGGGCCGAAGCCATGCTCGAGCGGTATGCGGCCAAGCTGACCGTCGATCCGCTCTACTTCATCCACTGGGTGGATGAGGGGGAGCGGGCCCGTGTGTGCGACAAGCCCGCCTCGGCCGGGTACGGTCAGCCGGCCGTCCAACCGGGCAACAAATGGCCCTGGGCTGATTGTGAAGTCTGGACCTACGAAGATCCCGATCGGGACGGAGACGGTAATCCCGATTCAGACTGGTACGTCCACCCCATTCTCGACGGAACCGTGGCCGCCGCCCGGGACGATATCGGGGTGTTGTTAGAGGTCTCCCCGCCCAGCGGGAGCCCGCTCGAAGTGCTCGTGGTCGGGAAAAGAGGCGATTGGGTGCACCGGCGTGCTATCTCGGCCACCATTCAGGCGACCTCCCTATCTGAGTTCTACCGGGTCACCGAGAACGACCTCAACTACGGGGCAAACCGCCAAACCTGGGGCAAGGTCTATTCGGGCGGCCACGTGTCCTACGGCGCAAACGGCGAAGCCCACGCAGATGTGTTTGCGGAGGACAAGATCACGAGCCCGCCCGCTTGGGAGGACGGAGCCGAAGGGTGGGAGAGTACCCCGGCCGCGTCCTACAACGACATTCGCGATGCGTTTCCCCAGCCGCTCGATTTCAACGACTTCTGGGACGATCTCGACGTCCTCAAGTCGGCCGCCTGCAGCGGGGGCTTGTGTCTCGACGACGCCGACGCCGAAGGATGGCGCATCCACCCGTTCGTAACCGGCGGTGTTGGAAAACTCGAGGTGTGTAAATCCACCACCTCCAACAATGAGACGTGGTGGTTTACCAACGGGCAGTCGGCCCAGTTCAGCAACTGCGTGACGGAGGAGATCCCCGCCAACGGCGCGGTGTGGGCCAACGCCCATGTTGTGATCGGCGATCGAGATTTCTGGGGCGGCGACTACAACGATCGGATCCTGGGAGACGGGTTCAGCGAAGCGATCCTGAAAGGTTCGCTCACCGTCTACGCCGGATCGGTGACCGACAAGAAGAATCTGATCCTCAACGCCGACACCACCTACGACAATCCCAACTCGTTGGACACGCTCGGGTTGATCGCATCGGACGAGGTCATCGTCAACGGCGAGGCCACCGGCGCCGACAAGAAGTTCTACATCAGCGCGGCTCTGCTCGGTCAGTTCAGCAAATGGGTTGCGCATGGGTTGACGCCATCCGGTTCGACACTGATCACAAGGGGATCGATCGCCACACGCGACACCGGAGCGATCTCCGGCGCCTTCCCTTACGCACAGTACGAATACGACGAACGGTTCAGATACCTGCGGCCGCCGTTCTTTCCGCTGCTGGTCAACGACTGGTCATACGAGGACTGGACCGAGTTGCCATTGCCCGCCTGGGCGCTTCCCTAGACGCTTGCGGAGACTTCTGCATCACATCGTCTGAACTACCCTGACCCCGATTCCAAATCGGGGAGGGTCCTTGCTCATCGCCGGCAAATCGCTGTGGCTCGCTGAGACCAATTGTTGGGTAGTCGCGCCCGATGCGGGCGGACTTGGGGTGCTCATCGACGCTCCGCCCGATCCTGGTGGCGTGATCGATCTGCTCGCCGAGCATCACGTCACGCCGGTTGCGTTGCTCCTGACCCACGGGCACATCGATCACACCGGGGGAGCAGGTGTCGTGGTCGGTTCGGAAGGGATTGACGCGTACGTCCATCCAGACGACGATTACCTCACGCTCGACCCCCTCGGCCAACTTCGCACGCTTTTCGGCATGGTTCCTCCCGGCGACTTCTCGCCTCCGGCCCGGCGGATAGCGCTCAGCGATGGGCAGATCCTGCGCCTGGCCGGGTTCGACCTGCAGGTCGTCCATACCCCCGGGCACACTCCGGGGCACTGCTGTTTCCTGATCCGCGACGAAGGCATCTTGTTTTCCGGAGATCACCTTTTCGCCGGTTCGATCGGTAGGACGGATCTTCCCGGCGGGGATTACGACACGCTGATGGACAGCATGCGCGACAAAGTTCTCCCGCTCGATGACCAGGTATTGGTATATCCCGGGCATGGGCCTACGACTACCCTGGCCCGTGAACGCCGCACCAACCCCTTTCTCCAAGAGTTGATCTGAATGACCTTTCGCGCACCAAAAGGAACCGACGACATCCTTCCACCGGTCTCCCGCACCTGGCGGAGACTCCTGCTGACCTGGGAGGACTGGGCGGCCCGCTACGGGTATGAACTGGTGCTCACGCCCCTTTTCGAGGCCACTGAAGTGTTCGCCCGGGGAACCGGCGAAGGCACTGAGGTCGTTCAGAAACAGATGTACACGTTCGAAGACAAGGGCGGAAGATCTCTCACGCTCCGCCCGGAGGGGACTCCTTCGGTGGTCCGGGCCTTCCTCGAGGCGGGCGCCGACGGGATCTTGAAGGCGGCGTATTGGGGTCCGATGTTCCGCTACGAGCGTCCGCAGGCCGGACGCCGGCGCCAGTTTTATCAGATCGATGTGGAATACCTCGGGTCCCGAGAAGCTGCCGCCGATGCCGAGGTCATCGAGTTGGGGTATCGGTATCTCATCGACGCCTCCGTGCCGGGGTTGAGCGTTCAAATCAACTCGATCGGAGATCGAGAATGCCGCCCCGCATATCTGGAAGTGTTGAAGGAATACCTGGAGAGTCGCCGGGACGTGCTGTGTGACGACAGCCTGTTGCGCCTCACAACCAACCCGATGCGAGTTCTCGACTGCAAGATATGTGCCCCGAAGCTCTCAGATGCTCCCTCGCCGGTTGACTATCTGTGTGACGCCTGCACCACCCACTACGGCGAGGTGCGGTCTATCTTGCGCGAGTTGGGCGTGCCGTTCGAAGCGACGCCCCGACTGGTCAGGGGCCTCGACTACTACGAACGCACCGCATTCGAATACGTCGCAACCGACCTGAAGGCAGCGCAGAACGCGGTGGGAGGCGGCGGACGCTACGACGGTTTGGCCGAATTACTTGGCGGCCGGCCCGTCCCGGGCGTGGGGTTCGCGCTGGGTTTGGATCGCATCGTGTTGACTCTCGGCGACGTGGAAGAACCCAACCCACTCGACCTGTACATCATCGTGACCGCAGGGCGTCGCCGCGAGGCACTCCGGTTCACTTCTGAGCTGCGCCGGTCGGGAATCAGAGCGGACCTCGATGTTGAGAGCCGCTCGGTGAAAGCTCAATTCCGGGCGGCCGATCGGAGAGGCGCAGCGGGGGCCCTGGTGATAGGCGATGAGTGGTCAGAAGGCCGGGTGGTCGCCAAGGATCTAGCCAGCGGCCATCAGGAGATAATCCGCATAGAGGAGGTTGAAGCATGGACCCGACGGCTGTAGGGGGCGAAAAGCCCTATCGGACTGCCTACGCCGCCGATGTGTCTGAGGCGAAGGCCGGTGAACGGGTCCGCCTGGCCGGTTGGGTGGCGAGACGACGCGACCAGGGCGGCGTCTACTTCTTCGATTTGCGCGATGTCTCCGGGCTGGTGCAGGTGGTGGTCGATCCGGCCGAGGTCCCGGCCGCACGGGACCTGCGGATGGAGTACTGCATCACGGTCGAAGGCACGGTGCGACCGCGTCCCGCCGGGATGGGGAATCCCGAGCTGGCGACCGGAAACGTCGAACTGGCCGCCGATCAGCTCGAGGTCTTGAGCAGGTCGGAGCCACTTCCTTTCATAATCGACGATCGCTCCGAGGCAGATGAGCGCCTCCGATTGGAATACCGATACCTCGATCTTCGCCGCCCCCGCATGGCGAGAAACCTCCGGGCCCGCTCTGTGGCTACTGCCGCGATGCGGGACGTTCTCAATGGCCGCGATTTTCTGGAGATTGAAACTCCCACCTTGATTCGCTCGACACCCGAGGGGGCTCGTGACATGCTGGTGCCGAGCAGGCTCCGTCGGGGAGATTTCTACGCCCTGCCCCAATCGCCGCAGTTGTTCAAGCAGCTGTTGATGGTGGGGGGTGTCGACCGCTATTACCAGATCGCCCGGTGTTACCGCGATGAGGACTTCCGAAGCGACCGGCAGCTGGAATTCACTCAGCTGGATGTGGAAGGTTCTTTCTGGGGCAGGGAAGGCGTGTTGGAGACGTTTGAGGCCGTTGTTGCGGCCGTCGTGGAAAGATTGCGCGGGGTCACGCTGAACCTGCCATTTCCACGCCTTGCCTACGCGGAAGCCCTGCTTCGCTACGGCACCGACAAGCCCGACCTTCGTTTTGGCATGGAGATCTCAGACCTCAGCGATGTGTTTGCCGAGACAGGCTTCCGGGCGTTCTCGGCCACCCTCGAGGCCGGCGGTGTGATCCGTGGGTTCAACGCCGGTGACCGGCAGCTGTCCCGGTCTCAAATCGATGGCCTGGAAACCAGGGCCAAGGAATTGGGCGCCAAAGGGCTGGTTTCAGCCGTTGTGGAGGAGGGGGGATCCCTGCGTTCGCCGACCACCAAATTCCTTTCTGAGCCCGAGACGACGGCGATCGTCAAGACCCTGGGCGGTGCGCCGGGTGATCTCCTGTTGCTCGTAGCCGACACGGCCCGTACGGCCGCTCAGGTGCTTGGTCAGTTGCGACTGGATGTTGGCAAGCCGGCGGGGCACGATGAGCTTGTATTTCTGTGGGTGATCGACTTTCCGATATTTGATGAACTCGAGAGCGGGGACCTGGCTCCGTCCCATCATCCCTTCACGGCACCGGTCGACCTCATCGAAATGCGGGAAAGGCCCCGCCAGGCAATTGCCAAGGCATACGACCTCGTCTTGAACGGCAGCGAACTGGGTTCTGGCTCTGTCCGGATTCACGACCCGGAGGTCCAGCAAGAGGTTTTCAAGATCCTGGGCATTTCTGCCGAAGAGGCGGAAAGCCGCTTCGGCTGGTTCGTCAAGGCGCTGCGCTACGGCACTCCGCCCCACGCCGGTTTCGCAATGGGGGTCGACCGGTTGCTGGCGATTCTGCAACGGGAAACGAGCATTCGCGATGTCATCCCGTTCCCAAAGACGCAAACAGGGATCGATCCAATGACCGGTTCGCCGACCGCTGTGGACCCGACCCAACTCGCCGAGCTGGGTATCGCACTGCGGGTCGGCCCCGATCCCGAGGATCCGGATCGGGAAGATGGATGATCTCTTTGCCGCACATCGGCAGGCTCGACAGGCGGAAATAGCTCCGCTGGCAACGCGCATGAGGCCGCGTACCCTCGACGAGATCGCCGGACAACCCCATCTGGTGGGATCCGGCACCGCGTTCCGGACCATGATCGAAGCGGGGCGACCGGTCTCGATGATCCTGTGGGGGCCTCCGGGCACCGGCAAAACCACCCTGGCCCGCCTGGTCGCCGCCCAATCGGAAGCACACTTCGAGCAACTCTCCGCCACGGCGGCCGGTGTCAAAGACGTGCGCGACGTCCTCGCCGGAGCCCGCCGGCGGTTGGGGGAGGAAGATCGGCGCACGGTTCTCTTTCTGGATGAAATCCATCGGTTCAGCACATCGCAGCAGGACGCGCTGCTCCCCGGCGTTGAGGATGGAACGCTGGTGCTGGTCGGAGCGACAACCGAAAACCCCTTTTTCGAGATCAACTCGCCACTCATTTCTCGTTCGACCTTGTTCCGCCTGGATGGGATCGAGCCGACGGACCTGGCCGATCTCATCGATCGCGCCCTGAGCGACTCCGAAAGGGGACTCGGGGCTTTCAATCTGACGATCGACGACCAAGCCCGCACTGCTCTCGCCGATAGATGTGGGGGAGACGCCCGGTTGGCACTGAACGCCCTGGAGATCGCGGCGTTCCTAGCCCGCTCGACCGATTCCGATATCACGTTCGCACACATTGAAGAAGCGCTGCAGCGCCGTATCGTCCGCTACGACAAGGCGGGGGATCAGCATTACGACGTCATCTCGGCGTTCATCAAGAGCCTGCGCGGGTCCGACCCCGACGCTTCGCTTTACTGGCTTCACACGATGCTCGAAGCGGGCGAGGACCCCGAATTCATTGCCCGACGGATGATCGTTTTCGCCTCTGAAGACATCGGGCTGGCCGATTCGAGTGCGCTCTCTGTGGCGGTGACGGCCGGCCAGGCCCTCGCCTATGTCGGTTTACCGGAAGCATCCTACGCACTGAGCCACGCCGCCCTCTATCTGGCAACGGCACCAAAATCCGACTCGGTCAAGTCGGCGATGGGCGCCGCCCGGCAGGCCGTTGCCGAGACGCCCGGCGACCAGGTGCCCATGCACCTGCGCCAGGCGGGTTATCAAGGCGCGGCCGTGCTCGGCCATGGAGAGGGATACCGGTACCCGCACGACCACCCCGGCCATATCGTTCGCCAGGAGTATCTTCCCAAGAGTTCATCCGAGACCATCCTGTTTCGTCCCACCGATCAGGGCGATGAGGCCGAGCTGGCCAAGCGACTCAAGGAACATGACCAGATTCTCGGCAAACCACCCCGGGACCAGCGACCGGCTGCGAACCAAGAACCAGGGACCAGAGACTAAGAACCAGGGACCAGAGACTAAGAACGGGAGCTACCCTCCTTCCATGTTCAAGCGTTCGCTTTGGTTCTTGATAGGAGCCGTGGCGGGTTTGGGCGGCTCGGCCTGGGTCATGGCGAGGGTGGCGCGGGCCCGGGAAGCGCTGACTCCGGCCAACCTGCGCCGCACTGCCGTGCTTTCGGTCGCCGATGTGCTCGAGGGAGCAGGTACCCGGCTACGGTCCCCAAACGGTCAGGGCTGAAGCTCACCGCCCACTAACCTGTTGCATCCATGGACTCCAATCAGCTTCGCTCTTCCTTCCTGAAGTTCTTCGAAGAACGGGCCCATACGGCGCGCCCGTCGGCGTCGTTGATCCCGGTTGACCCAACCCTATTGCTGAACAACGCCGGGATGGTGCCTTTCAAACCGTATTTCCTCGGTGAGGAACAACCGCCATGGTTGCGAGCCGTCTCCTCGCAGAAATGCGTGCGGACGGTCGATATCGACATCATTGGGACCACCGCTCGGCACATCAGCTTCTTCGAAATGCTCGGCAACTTCAGTTTCGGGGACTATTTCAAAGAAGACGCCATTCCCTGGGCCTATGAGCTCGTTACCGAAGTCTTCGGCATCGACCCCGAGTTTCTGTGGTTCACCGTTCACGAGACAGACGATGAGGCTGCCCAGATCTGGCTCGACAAGGTTGGCGTTGAACCCCATCGATTGCAGCGCCGGGGTCACGACAACTTCTGGCAGATGGGGGTGCCGGGACCGTGCGGACCTAGCTCCGAGATCTTCTTCGATCGCGGTTCCGCCTATGGACCGGAGGGGGGTCCGGTGGTCGACGAGGAGCGGTTTGTTGAGGTCTGGAACCTCGTTTTCATGCAGAACATCCAGGATGAGCCCTACCACGTTGTCGGCGACCTCCCCGCCAAAAGCATCGACACGGGAATGGGTCTCGAGCGGATGGCCGCCGTCATGCAAGGGGCGGAGACCATCTTCGATGTCGACGTGGTGCGGCCCGTGCTGGACACTGCGGCTCGGTCCGCCGGCGTCACGTATGGCGAAGATCCCATGGTGGATGTGTCGTTGCGCGTCCTGGCCGACCACGGGCGAGCCATGACTTTTCTCATCGGTGATGGCGTGGTTCCATCAAATGATGGGCGCGGGTACGTGCTGCGACGCATCCTGCGGAGGGCAGTTCGTCATGCCTGGCGATTGGGCGGTGACGGTCTGATCACCCCAAAACTGGTGCAAGCCACCGTCAACGTCATGGCGGTGGGCTACCCCAGGCTGGTGGAACAGCAAGGGTTTATTACCGAGGTCGTGACCCGTGAAGAGGCTCGGTTTCGTAAGACCCTGAAGTCCGGGCACACGCTCTTGGAAACCGAACTCGAAACGGTCACAGAAGGCGGGTTGCTATCCGGCGATACGACCTTCAAGCTGCACGACACGTTTGGGTTTCCGGTCGAGCTCACCAAGGAGATCGCCGCGGAACGTGGTGTCGACATCGACTTGCAGGCTTTCGAGATTGCGATGGAGGAGCAACGGACCATGGCTCGGGCGGCCTGGAAGGGGGGCGAGGACTCCGCCACGGCCGATGCCTACCGCCTGCTTTTGGAGGAGATTGGGCCAACCGAATTCCTCGGATACGCCCAAGAGAAGAGCCAAAGCCGCATTCTGTCGTTGTTGCGGGACGGCTCGCCTACCGACCGAGCTGAGGAAAACGAAGAAGTCGAAGTGTTCCTCGACCGAACTCCGTTCTATGCAGAAGCAGGAGGACAGGTCGGTGACACCGGTTTGATTGAGACCGAGACCGGCCGCCTGGTGGTCAGGGACACTCAGGCCGGTGTGCAGGGCCTCAACGGTCACCGGGCGATCGTGGCGAAAGGGCTTGTGCAAGTTGGGCAGGATGCCGAAGCGCGGATCGATTCGCCCCGGCGGGAAGGAATCCGAAAGAGCCACACGGGGACCCATGTCCTGCATTGGGCGCTGCGCGAGGTGTTGGGCCAGCATGTCCATCAGGCAGGCTCGCTCGTTCAGAGCGGTCGGCTGCGGTTCGATTTCAGCCACTTCGCCGGGCTCGAAGAGGACGAATTCGCCGAGGTCGAGCGCATCGCTAATGAACGGGTCATCGCCAATGCCGGCGTGCGGGCTTTCGAGACCGGCCAGGAAGAGGCTCACGCCCTCGGGGCTCTCGCCTTCTTCGGCGACAAGTACGGCGAGGTAGTTCGGGTCGTCGAGATCGGGGATTACTCCAAGGAACTCTGCGGTGGCACGCATACCCCGTCGGCAGGGCAGGTCGGCCCGCTCGTGGTCATGGGAGAATCGTCGATCGGGTCGAACCTCCGTCGCATTGAGGCTTTGTCGGGCGATCATGCCTACGAGTATCTGGCCGGGCTGCGGAGGCGGTTGATCGACACCGGGCGCCTGCTGCGGGCTAAGCCCGATGAGGTTCCCCGCAGAGTCGAGGCTCTCCTGGATCGGGCCAGCGAGCTCGAGGAGAGACTCGCCGTCATCGGACAACGATCGCGCGCCGAAGAAGCGGCCGAGATCGCGGCATCGGCTGAGAAGATTGGGGATGCACGTTGGGCGGTCGCAGGCGCAGGCGAAATGGCACCCGACCAGTTGCGCTCTTTGGCGCTGCAGGTGCGGGAGCGGCTGGGACGCGGCGTGGTCGTTCTCGGCAGTACCAATGCGGGCAAAGGAGCGCTGCTGGGGGCGGTATCCGGGGATCTGGTCGCCGCCGGAGTTTCGGCGGCCGAAATCATCCTGCCGGCCGCACGCATTCTGGGAGGAGGCGGCAGCCGGGATCCAGAACTTGCTCAGGCGGGAGGGCCTCACGGTGATCGGCTGGAAGAAGCTCTGGATTCCGCCCGGGAGGCGGCGGCCCGCGCGTTGACGGAGGTGTGACCCTGGGCCGCATCATGGGGCTCGATTACGGTACGCGACGCATCGGCGTGGCGATGTCCGACCCATTGCATCTGACTGCCCAGCCACATGCTGTGCTGGATGCCGAGTCAAAACAGCTCTCCTCCGAGTTTCGTCGGTTGGTCGACGACAACGAGGTCGAGCTGATCGTGGTTGGACTTCCGGTGAACTTATCGGGTGAAGAAACAACATCGGCCGGGGGCGCCCGGCGACTTGCGGCCCGGGTGGCCGAGATTACCGGATGTCCGGTCGAGATGGCCGATGAGCGATTCAGCACGAAGACCGCCGAGCAGACGCTGATCGGGGCCAACGTACGCCGCCGCCGCCGCAAGCAGGTCATCGACAAGGTAGCGGCTGCCGTCATGCTGCAGACCTTCCTGGACGGTCGTTGATGGCGGTGCGGACCGACGAAGGCCGCCGGGACGGGTTTCGCCGCCTGGGTGGATTGGCGCTGCTGCTCGTGGTCCTCGGTGGAGCATTTCTTGGAGCCCGGCAGCTTGCCGACTGGGTGGGCGGATTGGGAGGGGTCTCGGACGTCACCGCTCCTCCCGATCTCCAACCGGGTCTTGAGGTCTCCGTGGACATTCCGGCCGGTTCGACCGCCCGCCAGATCGGGGTTCTCCTCGCCGAAGCCGGCGTTGTGGAGTCGGCGGCACGGTTTGAATTGGCCGCCCGCACCACGGATTCTGCTGAGCGTCTCCAGGCAGGTCGATACGATCTCGAAACCGGGATGGCCAACGACACGGTCATCGACCGACTCCTGACGGGCCCGATGATCGAGACGTTCCGGATCACGGTGCGGGAGGGATTGTGGATCAACGAAGTCCTCGACGAGATCGCCGGACAGACCGATTTCACAACGGCTGAGGTCCGGCAGGCTTTGAGCGGCGTCGAGTCCTCGTTACTGGAAGGTCCCGCCTCCGACCCCATTTCGTGGGAAGGTCTGCTCTTCCCCGACACCTACGATTTCCCACTCGACGCGGATCCCGAGGAGATCCTGCAGCGTCTGGCCGACACAATGGTGCGGCGCGTCGAGACCGTCGACTGGTCGGAGCTTGAATCGCGAGGTCTTTCGGTCTATGAAGGCATCATCGTTGCTTCGCTGATTGAGGCGGAAGCCGGTGTTGACGGCGACCGACCGCTGATCGCCAGCGTGGTGGTCAATCGCCTGGACTTGCCGATGGTGCTCGGTATCGACGCCACCGTGATCTATGCCGTCGGGCAGCGGGGCAAGTCGCTCACGCAGTCGGACCTCGACATCGATTCGCCATACAACACCAGGAAATTTGCCGGTCTTCCGCCCACTCCGATCGGCGGCCCGGGGAGAGCCTCGCTTGAGGCAGCTGCTTCGCCTGCGGCGACTGACTTTCTTTACTACGTGCTGACATCGGCAACCGGCGCGCATTCTTTCACGGCCAGCTACGACGAGTTCCTCGCCTTGAAGCAGCAAGCCTTGAACGATGGTCTCATTCCATGAAACAACCAGGTGGCGTGGTGGCCGGTTTCGACCTGGTCCTGCTTGGAGATCCAGTCGCTCACTCGCTTTCGCCCGTCATCCAGCAAGCAGGCCTCGACGCGGCCGGTGTGATGGGCACCTACCGGGCCCTTCGGGTGGACGCAAACGGGTTCCGCCGGGCGTGCGTGGATCTGCGGGCCGGGAGATGGCGGGGGGCCAATGTCACGATGCCCCACAAGCGCCTGGCTTTCGCAGAGACGGACGAATGGTCGACGGGAGCCGAGAGGTCCGGCTCCGTCAACACCATCGTCGTGAAAGATTCCCGATTGGTAGGGCATAGCACCGATATCGACGGAATTCGGCAAGTGTGGCAAGAGGCCGGGTTGCCGCTCGATGCTCCGGTGCTGGTGCTGGGCGCCGGGGGCGCCGCCGCCGCGGCCCTGGTAGCGCTCGATGTATCAGATCTCCTCATCTCGTCTCGCCGTTGGGAAGCCGCACAAGAAGTGGCCGCCACCGCGGACGTTGCGGTTCGTCCGGTGAAGTGGGGGAAAGTGATCGCCGGAGCCGTTGTCGTGAATGCGACTCCTCTGGGAATGAAGGGCGAGACTCTGCCTCGCGGCATCGTTGAGCAATCGGCCGGTTTGCTCGATATGGCCTACAGCGTCCAGGTAACTCCAGCCGTGCGAACGGCTTGCCGGGCCGGTTTGCCCCATGCGTCCGGCCCGGATGTGCTCCTGGCGCAAGCCACCGCCTCCTTCACGCTGTGGACCGGTCTGGCCGCTCCCTCGGTTGCGATGCGCGCTGCGCTGCAAAAGGCTCAAGCGACCGGCTAGCTCCGCCGAAACTCCCTAAGAGTCGGTCACGGAGGAGTCATCATGTCGCTAACCGGTGCCCTCGAGGCGTTCCCGCTGCCCGAGGTGCTGCGCTTGCTAGCGCGGTCCAATAAAAGCGGAACCCTGCGAGTCGATGGGGCCGACCTGCAGGGAAGGATCTACCTCACCGACGGTTCGCTCACCTATGCAACGACCCGCCGCGAAGAGGACCTGGCCGACGATTTGGTCGGTGCCGGGTTGATCGATTCCCAGGATTGGGTGCTGGTGGAACGCCGTGAGAAGGACGTGGTCGAGGTTCTCGGCGAGCACGCCACAAAGCAACAGTTGACAGACCTGCTGGCCGACCAGATTGCGGATGTCATCTTCCGGCTCATGCGGAGGACCGACGGCGATTTCGAGTTCTCCGAGTCTGTCGGCCCGCGCTACAACACTGGGATCATCATCGACATTGACGCTTCCATCGCTGAGGCCGAGAGACGCAATACGCAGTGGACCGAGATCGAGCAGGTCATTCCGGCGATCACCTTCCACCTTCGAATGGTTCCCGATCTCACAGACCGCAATGAGGTTCCCGTGCCCGCCGCGCACTGGAGGATTCTCGCCGCCCTCCATGGCGAGGGAAGCATCGAAGAGGTCGCCCGGCGTTTGGGAATGACCGACTTCGCGGTTGCGCAGATCATGGCCGGCCTGGCTCGTGATGGACTATTGGAAGTTGTCGACATGCCGCCGCCGGCCGGATACGGATACGGCGAAGACCCAAGCGCTGTGCAGGAAGTGGCACCGGAACCGCCCCGGGAGAGCCCTGATGAACCGGACGTGGACGATGAAGTGCTTCTTCGCTCCGCTCTGTCGGACGTCGTTGCGACAGATGACGGTCAAGAGGTACCCGCCCTAGCCCGTAAGCGCGGTCTGGGCGCCCGAGTCCAGGAAGCCAAGGAAGCCGGTGAGTAACCGAGCCATGGTGCAGCGAGATGCCGGACATCTCGGAACCCTCCTCCTGGAGGAAGGCATCGTTACCGAGGAGGTGCTCAAGAAGGGCCTGGATCTTCACCATGAGACCGGCCGTCCTCTGGGGCGGGTCCTGGTTGAAGAGAACCTGGTCGACGAACGAGACCTGGTCCGCGTTCTGGCCAAGAACATTGGCATCGAGTTCGTCGATCTCGACGAAGGAGCGGTCGATCCGGCTGCCGCAGCCCTGATTCCTGAGGCGTTGGCGCGCCGCTATGCGGCCCTCCCGATAGGCTTCGAAGAAGAAAAACTGGTCGTCGCCATGGCCGACCCGGCCAACGTGCTGGCCATCGACGACATCCGAGCGATTTCCGGACGTGAGGTGGTGCTCAAGGTCGCCACTCGCTCCGACGTCGAGGCGGCTGTGTCCCGCATGGCGTCTCTGGACAGTTCCGTTACCGACATGGCCGAACTGGCGGCTGAGGACGCCATTGAATCGCAGGACCTCGGCGCGGTCGAAGCGGCAGCCGACGAAGCCCCTGTGGTCAAACTGGTGAACATGCTGATCACCAGGGCGGCGGCCGATCGAGCCTCCGACATCCATGTTGAACCGACCGAACGAGATCTGCGGGTCCGGTTCCGGATCGATGGTGTGCTCCACGAGATCATGCGGACACCTCGGTCGATCTCGAACGCCCTTGTCAGTCGGCTGAAGATCATGGCCGACATCGATATCGCCGAGCGTCGCCGCCCGCAAGACGGACGGATAAATCTCAAGGTTGGCGGCAAACAACTCGACCTCCGCGTTTCCAGCCTGCCAACCATCTACGGCGAGAAAGTCGTCATGCGGCTCCTCGACACCAGTACCGCACTTCTCGAGCTCAAGGATCTGGGGTTCCTGGGTGAAAACGAGCGCCGCTACCAGGAATCCTTCAGCAAGCCCTACGGGACCATCCTGTGCGTAGGGCCTACCGGTTCGGGAAAGTCGACGACGCTTTATGCGACCCTCAACGTCCTCAATCGACCCGAGGTGAACATCGTGACGATTGAAGACCCGGTGGAATACCGCCTCCCCGGCATCAGCCAGGTACAGGTCAACAAGAAAGCCGGCCTCAACTTTGCATCGGCGTTGCGTTCTTTCCTCCGTCAGGACCCCGACATCATGCTGGTTGGTGAGATTCGCGACCAGGAAACGGCCAACATCGCCATCGAATCCGCACTGACCGGGCACCTGGTGCTCTCCACTCTCCACACCAATAACGCGCCGGCCAGCGTCAGCCGGCTGATCGAGATGGGTGTCGAGCCATTCCTGGTCGGGTCGGCCCTCGACGCCGTGCTCGCGCAGCGGCTGGCCAGACGGCTGTGCGGCCAGTGCAAGGAGGCCTACACGCCAACGGCCGAGGCCCTTCGGGAAGCCAGTTTCCCGATGGGGAGTCTCGACCAGGTGCCGACCTTGTATCGGGCCGTTGGGTGCAAACACTGTTCCAACACCGGCTATCGCGGGCGCCTGGCCGTCCACGAGCTGATGACCGTCAACGAGGAGATCGAACTGTTGGCTGTGGAGCGGGCCGCCACCGAACAGCTGACCAAGGCCGCAGTCGCCAACGGGATGCTCACCCTCAGAGAAGACGGTATGGCGAAGGTCGCAATGGGGCTCACCTCCATCGAAGAGATCATGCGGGTCATCATCTAGGAGACCGGCCGGAGAAGGGTCGCCTGCCAGGGAAACCTTCAAGGTGGGCGGGCCCACTGCCGAAACTGATATGAGGCAAATCGCCTCGAAGGGTAACCGGAAAGAGAATGAACACAGCATCACGCAGACTCGGTGAGCTTCTCGTCGATCGTCGGTTGCTTTCCAAGGATGTCCTGGAGGGCTTGCTGAACCAGGAAACGTCCACCGGCGTTCCGATCGCCAAGCTCCTGATCGACGGTGGGCACGTCCGGGAGGAGGACCTCCTCAGGGCCGTTGCCGACCGGGTGGGCATGCTGTACATCGACCTCGACGACGCCTTGCTCGATCCGGAAGCAGTCGGGCTGCTTGACGCCGACGCGGCCCGCCAGCTCATGGCCATGCCGGTCCGCATGGAGGAGGAGAAGGTCGTCGTCGCCGTCGCCGATCCTTTCGACCCCGAAACTCATGTGCGCCTGGAGAAGATCTCGGGTTTAGGGGTGACCCTGGCGTTGGCCACTCGGACCGCTATCCAGCGTGCCATCGACTTCGTACACGGCTCCGAGAAGGTCCCACTTATTCGTCAGCCGGGAATGCCAACGGAAACGGCGACGGCGACCGAGCCCGATATCCTGCACCTCAACGAGCTGCTCGGTATTCAGCTTGATCGGGGTGGGTCCGACCTGCATCTCACCGCCGGTTCGCCACCGCAGATCCGCGTGCACGGAAAACTCGAGCGCTTGACCGATTTTCCGGTGCTCAAGCCGGCCGAACTGCGGCGGATGATCTACAGCATCCTTACGGAGAAGCAGAGGGAGAAGCTGGAGGAAACGTTAGAGCTCGATGCGTCCCATCCGGTGCCCGGGCGGGGCCGGTTTCGCATGAACGTCTATTTTCAGCGTGACTCGATCGGAGCCGCTTTCCGGGCGATACCGACCGACATCATGTCCCTGCAGCAGTTGGGAATACCAACCTCGGTGGGTGAACTGGCCGATTTGCAGCGCGGTCTCGTTCTCGTGACGGGTCCGACGGGCTCCGGCAAGTCGACGACTCTGGCGGCGTTGATCGACATGGTCAATTCCAAGCGCTCCTGTCACATTCTCACCGTCGAGGATCCGATCGAATTCCTGCATGTCCACAAGCAGGCCATCGTCAATCAGCGAGAGGTTGGAGCCGACACTCTCGGCTTCGGGTCGGCCTTGAAGCATGCCCTGCGGCAGGACCCGGACGTGATTCTGGTTGGGGAGTTGCGGGATCTCGAAACCATCTCGACGGCCCTCACAGCCGCCGAGACGGGTCACCTCGTCTTTGCCACTCTGCACACTCAGGATGCCCCCCAGACCATCGACCGCATCGTCGATGTGTTCCCCTCGCACCAACAGCAGCAGATCCGGGTACAGGTGGCATCGACGATTCAGGCCATCATGACCCAGCAGTTGGTTCCGCTCCGGTCTGGAAAGGGCCGCGTGCCGGCCGTCGAAGTGATGATCGCCACGTCGGGTATTCGCAATCTGATTCGCGAGTCGAAGAATCATCAGATCACCACGGCGATGCAAGCCGGTGGAAAGCACGGTATGCAGACGATGGATCAGGCTTTGGCGGATCTGGTCCGTCGAAACCTCATCTCGTACGCGGTGGCGGTCGAACGATGCATGAACCTCGAGGATTTCCAACGGCTCGCGGGTCGGATGGCGTAGGAGGACGGGCACATGGCGACAACCTTCAGCTACAAGGTCAAGGACAAGTCGGGCAAGTTGCACGACGGTGAGATGCAGGCCTCGTCCCAGTCGGCCGTCGCCAAGGCGCTACGCGAGCGTGGGTTTGTGCCGGTGTTGGTCGAAGAGAAGAAAGCTTCGGCGCTTCAGAAAGAGATCAAGATCCCGGGTTTGTCGGGCCGGATCAAAGTCAAGGAAGTCTCGGTCTTCAGCCGGCAGTTCGCCACCATGATCAACTCGGGTCTTTCGCTCCTCAGGTCTCTGACCATTCTGGCCGAGCAGACACCCAACCGTGCCTTCCGGGATGTGATCCTCAACGTGAAGGCCGATGTTGAAAAGGGATCGTCGCTCTCCCAGGCCCTCGAGAAGCACCCGAAGACTTTCCCCCGCATCTATTCATCTATGGTCAAGTCGGGTGAAGTAGGCGGTGTCCTGGACGAGACGCTGGAACGGCTGGCGATAACGCTCGAAGCGCAGGTGGAACTCCGGTCCCAGGTGAAATCGGCCATGATGTACCCGGCGGCCGTCTTCGGTCTGGTGATCTTCATCGTCATCGCCATGTTGCTCTTCGTAGTCCCGATGTTCGAGTCGATGTTTGCCGATTTCGGGGCCGAGCTTCCCCTGCCGACCAGGATGCTGATGAGTCTTTCGGTGATCTTCACGACATATTGGTATCTGGCGATTGGCGGCACGATCGGAGCCATCTACGGCTTCAAGCGGTGGATCGCCACCGATGGGGGCCGCAGCAGATTCGACGCCATCAAACTCAAGATGCCGATCTTCGGCAAACTGGTCCACAAGACCGCCCTGGCCCGGTTCGCCCACACCCTGGCGGCGCTCACGAGGACTGGAGTCCCGATCCTGATGGCGATGGACATCGTGGCCGAAACCTCAGGTAACGCCGTGGTCGCCCGGGCCGTGATGAGCGTGCAGGCTTCCGTCAAAGAAGGCGAGTCGATCGCGGAGCCCCTATCGAACCACCCGGTGTTTCCCCCGATGGTGGTGCAGATGATGGCGGTCGGCGAAGAGACCGGCGCTCTCGACACGATGCTCGAGAAGGTGGGCGATTTCTTCGATCGCGAGGTCAAGACCATGGTGGAGGGCTTGACCAGCCTCATCGAACCCCTCCTGGTCGTAATCCTGGGGGCCACCGTCGGTGGCATGCTCCTGGCTCTCTACCTGCCCATCTTCAATGTCATCACGCTCATCGAATAGCCGTGAATCCCGTGGCTGACTAGTCAGTTGGGGGTTCGAAGATTGGCCCCTCATTCGGGGATTGTCGCTCAACTCCCGACGGCTGAGCACCGATATCTATCTATGAGGGCCGAACGTCGGCTCTTCCTAAAAGGAGGAATCACCATGATTGGTTTGATTCGGAGCCGACTCGGAAACGACGAAGGCTTCACTTTGGTCGAGTTGATGGTGGTCGTATTGATCATTGCCATTCTTGTGGCGATCGCCATCCCGACCTTCCTCGGTGCTCGTACCAGCGCCCAGGATCGGGCCGCCCAGAGCAACCTGCGCAACGCCCTGACTGCCGAGAAGGTCTTCTACGTCGACAACGAGGCGTACAGCGACAACGCGGCCGCCGAACTGGATGCCATTGAGCCGAGCATCGACTGGGCCTCCATTACGGTCACCCTCAATGCTTTGAACGACCAGGACGTTTGCTTGTTGATCACATCGTCCAGCGGTACCGTTTTCGCCCTGAAGGACGTCGCTTCTGGGGTCGGAGCCGGGACCTTCTATGGCCAAACCGACTGCGCTGGTGCGACCTTCACCACCGCGGACGCCGGCTGGTAAACAAACCCCCACCGATCTAGAACTCGAGAGGGCGGCCTGTAGGCCGCCCTCTCGGCATGTCGTTAGATCCAGCCGACTGTGGCTAACGTCATTTGCCGAAGGAAGGAAGCATGACAGCCTATTTCGCAACCGTTGCCGGTCTGTTCGGCCTCTTGATCGGTTCCTTTCTCAACGTCGTCGCCTACCGGGTACCGCTCAGTCGATCCGTGGTATCTCCTCCCTCCGCCTGTCCGGAGTGCGGACACCCGATCCGGTGGAAAGACAACATTCCGGTTGTTTCGTGGCTGCTCCTCAAGGGGCGGTGCCGCGACTGCGACGCAAGCATCTCAGCGCGATACCCGTTCGTCGAGGCTGCCACCGGAGCTTTGTTTGTCGGGAGTTACCTGGTGATCGGCCCGGTCTGGGTGCTGCCCGCCTACCTGCTCTTCGTAGCCACCACCGTGGTGTTGGTGCTCACCGACCTCGACCACAAGAGAATCCCCAACCGTATCCTCTATCCAGCCACTGCGGCGGCAGTGATGCTCATCGCGGCCGGTGCTGCGGCCGATGGATCGATGGTATCCATACCGAGGGCTCTGGCGGGCGGCGGGATCTACTTCGGATTGCTCCTGGTCATTGCTCTACTGGCCCGGGGTGGCTTCGGGATGGGGGATGTCAAGCTGGCCTTCCTGCTCGGGACCTTCCTCGCCTTCCAGTCTTGGGACACCTTGTGGTCGGGTATCTTCTTGGCTTTCCTGATCGGCGGGGTAATTTCGCTCCTCCTTCTGATCACCAAGCGAAAGGGCCGCAAGGACGCCATCCCGTTCGGCCCCCCTCTCATCGTCGGGGCGTTGGTCGCTCTCGTCTGGGGCCAACAATTGGTGGACTGGTACCTGTCCTGATCCGCCTGGACGGCCGGTGCTTGCGACTGTTCCGGCGCATTGTTACGCTCCTGTAATCACATCCTTGTAATTAAGGTTGTGGTCGTGGTCGAGCTGGGCCACGCGGGGGATCGGTCAGACCGGCCGGTCCAGGGCGGAGACAACATGGCGATCAACGTCGGGTTGGACATAGGCACGAGCGCTGTTCGTGCGGCTGTTGTACAGACGGGCAAAGGTGTGCCCGTCCTCCAACGTTATGGACAGGTTGCGCTGCCGGAAGGAGCCGTGGTCGCCGGCGAGATCGTTGAGGAAGCGATCGTCCGGGATGCGCTTACCCAACTCTGGAAAACCGCCAAACTGCCAAAGAAGCGGGTGGTGGTTGGCATTGCCAACCAGCGGGTGATCGTCCGGCGAGTCGATCTACCCTATATGGCCGAAGATGAGCTCGCCCAGGCGCTGCCGTTTCAAGCTCAGGAATACATCCCGATCCCGATCGATGAGGCCATCCTCGACTTCGTCCCGCTCGAGGAGTTTGCTACCCCAAACGGTGAACCGATGTTATCGGTCCTGGTGGTCGCCGCCCACAAGGACATGGCGGCCGATGTGCTCCGTGTGGTCGGGAGCGCAGGTATCAAAGTGATGGCCATCGACTTGCAGGCGTTTGCCCTCACCCGGTCGGTGTTGGGAGCTGATTTCGATCTCGACTCGGCGACCCAGGCCATCATCAACATTGGTGGCGGGTTGACCCAGGTCATCCTCATGAGGGCGGGAACCATCCGGTTCCTCCGGATCTTGACCATGGGCGGGGCTACATTCACAGAGGCGCTGGCCGAACGCATGCCGATGGAACCGGAGCAGGCGGAGCAGTACAAGCGCCGCACCGGAGTAGCGATCGATGGGGTCCCGGAGGGGGCCGAGGGCGAAGCGCTCGCCAAGATGATCCTCACCGAGGAAGCAGACGTCCTCATCGAAGAGATCCGCGGCTCGGTCGACTACTACCTGGGCCAATCAGGCGGGGATGGCCTGGAACGGCTCTTTGTCGCCGGCAACGGGGCCCGTTTGCCCAACCTCGCCAACCGTTTGGGCCGATCGCTCGGGGTTGGGGTCGAACCGGTTCGGGTTCTCGACGAGGAGAAAATGCGGGTCGGGAAGTTGGGGCTCAGCGACGTTGAGCTTGCCCAGGCCCAACCGGTGCTGCCCGTTCCGGTTGGACTGGCGATGTGGGGCGAACTCTGATGAGAACTATCAACCTCCTCCCACCGGAAGCGGCTCAACGGGCTACCGCCCGTCGCAAGTCGGTCGGTTTCATCGCGTTGGGTTTCTTCTACGTGGTGCTGTTGGCTCTGGTCGCTCTCTGGTGGCAGGGCAAGGCAACCGATGCGGAGAGCGATCGGGATGCGCAACTGGCGGCCAATTCCCGAATCGAAGCAGAGATCGGGTCTCTGGCAGGTGTCCGGGCTCTGCGTTCCACCTACGATGACGGCGTTGAGCGACTCGATAGCGCCCTGGTCCAAGACATTGCTTGGGGTCGCTTGCTCAACGACCTTGCCCGCATCATTCCCGATCGACTGTGGATCACGAGCCTGACCGGCAACGTGCAGGAAGACGAGGAGAACCCGTTCTTGCTCGGCCAGGTCTCGGTAACCGGCGTCGCGTTCGACTTTTCCGATGCGTCCTCTTGGCTGCGGGTGCTCGATGCGGAGGAGTGGCCTGCCCTGGGTGGCGGATGGGTATCTTCCACGAGCCGATCGACGATCGGTGAGTCCCCGGTTGTCAACTTCACGTCGGTTGCCTCGCTCCTCGATCCGGCTCGCTCAAACCGGGTCGAAGAGCGCACGCCTGAGGTTCCCTCATGAGACGCTCCGGCCTGGTTTTTGGTGTCTTGGGCATGGTTCTCGTCACGGCACTCTGGTGGATGTTCGTGATCTCGCCTACCAACACGAAGATCTCCGATGCGCAGGAAGAGCAGCAATCGGCCGAAGACAACGAGGTACTGTTGCGCACCCAGCTCTCCCGCCTCAAGAAGATCCAAGAAAACGAGCTGACCTATCGCTCGGCAATTGGAGCGCTCGAAGCGGCGATACCGCCCACCCCCCAGATGCCTGCTTTGATCGACACGCTGGCGGAACTCGCCGAAGCCTCTGGTGTTGAGTGGGAAAGCGGTACCTACGGAAACCCGGTTGAAGTGGAGGGTGAGGACTACTTCGAGATTCCGGTATCCCTGACGGTGCAGGGCCAGTTTTTTGAAGTGCTTGGGTACCTGTACGGGATCGCCGATCTGGAACGAATCGTCCGGGTCGACGCGATCAGCCTTTCCCCGACGGAAGACGACAATGGCTTCACCATCGAAAACGTCTCGATCTCGGCGATTACCTTCACCACCGGGGACGTCGTTTTGCCGGCGCCCGAAGTGATAACCGAGACGACAACCACGACGACTCCCGGGGACGGTGAGTGATGAGAGCAAGAAACAGCGGAACGGCGGCAGCTGTGGCAATCCTCCTGATCGGGGTGGCGGTCGCCGGGGCCTGGATGGTGGTCGCACCCTCCATATTCGGCACGTCCGAACCCTTGCTCGACGGCCCTCTGGCCGAGTCGGCCCTGGCTGCGCCGGCGACCCCCGGGCTCATCGAGGGTGTGAAGGTGCTGAGTTCCTTTCAGGTGTCACAACCCCGTGATCCTTTCCGCCCCCTGATCACCGAAGATTCCGCACCCGGGGGTACCGGTACGGGGACCGATAACGGGTTTGAGCCGTCGGGCATCCGGGTGACCCTGGTTGAGATCAGAGACGTATCCGGCGTCTTGCGAGCCACCGTCAAGGTGGACGGCACCGACTATGACGTTGGGGTGGGAGACACCTTTGCCGGCGACTTCAAGGTTGTCAGCCTCGATGCCGATAGCGGCGTGTTCCTCTTCGGCGACAATGCCTTCGAGCTAGCCGAAGGTCAGGAGATCCTGAAGTAGCGACTTGCTACTTCGCTCCCGACACTCGAAACTCACTCCCATGTTGCGCTTTCTCACTGCAGGCGAATCGCACGGCCCGGGTCTGGTCACCATTGTTGAAGGACTGCCGGCCGGGCTCGAGATACGATCCGAGGGCCTTGCCACCCAGCTGGGACGTCGTCGGTTGGGTTTTGGTCGGGGCAGGCGCATGATGATCGAAAAAGACGAGCTGGAGATTCTGGCCGGAGTTCGGCACGGCCGTACGCTCGGGAGCCCTCTGGCGGTGGTCATTCGCAACACTGAGTGGGCGAGATGGGCCGAGGAGATGTCCCCGGAGCCGGGCGATCCGAAGCGGGTGATGGCGACGCCCCGACCGGGCCACGCCGATCTAGCCGGGATGCTCAAGTACGACACCCACGACGCCCGCGATATTCTCGAACGGGCCTCAGCCCGGGAAACGGCGGCCAGAACGGTCGCCGGATATGCGGCCGGCCAGCTACTCCGACAGGTGGACATGTCTGTGCTGAGCCACGTCGTCTCGATCGGTTCGATCTCTGTGCCAGTGGGTACGGCTCCCGGTCCCGGCGACCTCGAGGCCATCGATGATTCGCCCGTGCGGGTCTTCGCCCGGGAGACCGAGGGCGCCATGACTGAGGCCATCGAGCAGGCTAAGGCCAATCGTGACACGCTCGGCGGCGTGGTTGAGATCCTCGCCTTTGGCGCGCCGGCAGGGCTCGGCAGCCACGTTCATTGGGATCGGCGTCTCGATTCGCAGCTGGCCGGCGCTTTGATGTCTATCCAGGGCATCAAGGCTGTCGAGATAGGCGACGGGCTGGCCTCAGCGGCGCGACCGGGTTCGGAAGCGCACGACGAAATCGGTTTCGCAGGCCGCCAATTCGTACGTCAATCAGACCGGGCCGGAGGTCTGGAGGGTGGGATCAGCACAGGTCAGACGTTGCGGATGCGAGCTGCGATGAAGCCGATTTCGACGTTGATGCGGCCCCTCAAGAGCGTGGACGTCGCAACGAAGGAACCGGCCGACGCTTTCCGGGAACGATCGGATGTCTGTGCGGTTCCGGCGGCGGGCGTCGTCGCCGAACAGATGGTGGCGTACGTGCTGGCCGCAGAGGTGCTTCGGAAATTCGGGGGAGACACCGTGGCCGATCTCGTAGCCGCCGTCACGGCATACCGAACGCGACTCCTGGCATTCTGATGCGAGCCTTGTGGCTGGTCGGCATGATGGGGTCGGGGAAGACAACCGTTGGTGAGCTCATCGCCCGGCGAACCGGGCTTGTCTTTGTCGACACTGATTCGGTTATTGAGGCGGCGAGCGATCGAGCGATCTCGTCCATCTTTGAGACCGATGGCGAAGAGGCCTTTCGGGACCTCGAAGCCGACTGCATAGATCGCATTGTGGCAACCGGGCGGGATTGCGTAGTCGCAACCGGGGGCGGCATTGTGCTCCGACCGCAGAACGTCTCGGCAATGCGCAGCAACGGCAGGGTTGTCTGGTTGATGGCAGGACGAGACGAGCTGGCGGCCCGCGTTGACGATTCGCCGGCCCGGCCGCTTCTCTTCAACCAGCAGACCGCGCAGCGTCTGGACGCGTTGTTGGTCGAACGCGCCGCGGCCTATGCCGCGGCCGCCCATCATACCGTCGACACCGCTGCGAAGAGTCCAGAGGATGTGGCCCGGGAGGTGATCTTGCTGTGGGACGGCTCGTGATCGGCGAACAGTCCGAGATTCTCATCGATCGGGATCTCCTGCGGGGCGCCATCCTGCCGGCTCGATCCGACCGAAGGAAAGTCGCCGTGTTCACCCAACCGGGCGCTCGGCACATCGCCGAAATGGTCGTCGAAGGGGTGGCGTCCGTCGACGTGCAGCAGATGATCCTGCCGGACCGCGACACCGCCAAGACCCTGGCAGTTGTCCAGACCGCCTACGAATGGCTGGCCGATATGGGAATGGGCCGCCGTGACACGATCGTCGGTGTGGGGGGAGGTTCGGTGACGGATGTGGCCGGATTCGTTGCGGCCACATATCTGCGAGGGATCGAAGTCGTCCATGTCCCCACGACGCTGCTCGGGGCCGTCGATGCGTCGATCGGGGGCAAGACCGGGGTCAACCTGGGTGGAAAGAACCTGGTTGGATCGTTCCACCACCCGACCCGAGTGTTGATCGACCTCGATGTCCTCGACCGGCTCCCGATCGAGCTCAAGCGTGAGGGGATGGCGGAAGCGTTGAAGGCTGCTCTGATCGGGGACCCCGCATTGTTGGTGCATCTCGAGTCGACCGGCCTGGGCGCAGATCTGAGCGTGGTTGTGCCACGAGCTGTGGCGGTCAAAGTTGCAGTAGTCGACCAGGATTTTCGCGAGACCGGCCTTCGGGCCACCCTCAACTACGGACACACGATCGGCCACGCCGTTGAGATCACAGCCGGAATGCCGCACGGGCACGCGGTGGCCGTCGGCATGGCCGCGGCCGGTCGCATTGCTGAGGAACTCGTCGGATTCGCAAACGCCGGTCGCCAGCTAAAGGCCATCGTTGGGCTCGGCCTGCCCATCGCAACGGAAGGTGTCGAGCGTCGGCCGGTGCTCGATGTGCTCACCCGGGACAAGAAACGCGACGCCTCGGGCATGCGAATGGTGCTCCTGCGAGCGATTGGTGAGCCGGTTGTACTCTCCGTGTCCGGCGAAGCAATTGACGCAGGGCTGGCCAGTATCGGTATCACCTAGGAGACCGTTTGGCAATGCATGTCCCGCATCTCGACGCCATCACTGAGCAGAGTCCGAGCGATACACTCCGGGCTGCGCAAAGGAGCCATACCGAATGATCTCGACTAATGAAGCACGCCCCGGGATGGCTCTCAACCTACCGGAGGGTCTCTTCAGCATCATCGAGTATCAGCACGTCAAGCCGGGCAAGGGCCGGGCTTTCGTGAGGATGAAACTCAGGAACCTCGACACCGGCGCCGTCATCGACCGAACCTTTCGGGCGGGTGAGTCGGTCGAGCAGGCGGTCATCGATCGGAGAGACCATCAGTTCCTCTATCGCGACGATCTCGGGTTTCACTTCATGGATCTCGAAACCTACAGCCAGTTCGCCATCCCGGCAGACGACGTTGGGAACGCCGCGCCCTACCTCGTTGATGGGATGACCGCTTTGTTGCATATGTACCAGGGCAGGGCGGTTGCGGTCGAGATGCCGCCTGCGGTGGAACTCGAGGTCATCAAGGCCGAACCGGGAGTGAAGGGGGATCGGGTCTCGGGGGCCACAAAACCGGTGACCGTGCAAACGGGACTCGTGGTCCAAGCACCCCTGTTCGTCGGCGAGGGGGATGTCATCAAAGTCGATACCCGTAGCGGCGAATACCTGACCCGCGTGTGACCACTCCAGAACAAGTCCGCCCCGAGCCGCGCGACCTGGCGCTCATCGCCCTCTACGAGGCCGACCAGCGGGGCATGGTTCAAGCAGAAATCGATACCGGCCTTCCTGTCAAGGCAGCCCGCCTTATTCGGGGGGTCGGCGATCACCTCGGCGAACTGGACAGATCGATTGATGGAGTGTCGACCCGCTGGCGGGTGGCTCGGATGCCGCCCGTAGATCGCTGCATCCTTCGGCTGGGCTTGTACGAGCTTCGGTTCGAGCAGAGGACGCCGATGGCGGTGGTTGTTTCCGAAGCGGTTCGTCTTGCCAAGGTGTATTCGACGGAACGCAGCGGGGCATTCGTGAATGGAATTCTCGCCAAATTGGCTGCGGTGGAACGTCCAGATGAGGCTCCGCATATAGGAAACCCGGCTTCTTCTTGATCGTGTGCTACGCTCCGGCCAACGTCCTTTAACGCCGGTCCTGTGAGGCCGGGAAGGAGCAAGACATGTTCAGAGAATCTTCACAGACCGCCTCCGGGGCGGTCTTTTTTCTGCCTCGACGAGGGGAGTCGACGTGACGCAGGTGATGGAGTCCGAGGAAATCGAGCGAGCGCTCCGTCGGGTTGCGCACGAGATTCTGGAGCGGAACAAAGGGGCGGAGACCGTTCTTCTGGTCGGAATCCATACCCGGGGTGTGCCGCTCGCCGAGCGTCTCAGTCGAGCCATAGATGAATACGAGAACGTCAAGGTGCCGGTCGGGACACTGGATATCGGCCTCTATCGGGACGACCTGGATCACCGACCCACTACCGAACTCGATGCGACTTTCATGCCGGAAGACCCTACCGGTCGGATCGTCGTGCTGGTCGATGACGTCCTGTACACGGGGCGCACCATTCGCGCAGCACTCGACGCGCTGGCTGATCTGGGACGACCCCAGGCCGTACAACTGGCGGTGCTGGTCGACCGGGGCCACCGGCAGTTGCCGATTCGGGCCGACTACGTCGGCAAGAACCTCCCCACGTCATCAAGCGAGCGAGTGACGGTTCGGCTTCAGGAGACAGACGACAAGGAAGGTATCTGGATCGAGGAGAGGGCATGAAACACTTCCTGAACACCGACGATGTGACGCGAGAAGACCTCGAGTCGCTCTTGGATCTGTCCGATGAGTTCGTGGAGGTGCTGGCCCGGCCGATCCCCAAGGTCCCGGCGCTGCGAGGGAAGACGGTGGCGATGCTCTTCTTTGAAGCCTCGACCCGAACCCGGCTTTCCTTCGAACGGGCCGCCAAGGCACTGTCTGCCGACACCATGAGTTTCTCCCCGTCGACCTCCTCCCTCAGCAAAGGCGAGAGCCTCAAGGACACGGCGCTGACGATCAAGGCGATGGGTGCCGACGCGCTGGTGGTGCGTCACCAGTCCACCGGCGCTCAGTGGCGGATTGCCGATTGGACCGGATTACCCGTGCTCAACGCCGGCGACGGAGCCCATCAGCACCCCACCCAGGCCTTGCTCGATGCGCTCACCATCCGTCAGCATTTCGGGTCGCTCGACGGGTTGAGGATCGCGATCGTCGGCGACATCCGGCACTCGCGAGTGGCGCGGTCGGATATCTCTGCGTTCAGTACGTTGGGAGCGGACCTGACCCTGGTCGCCCCCTCGACGCTCCTACCGGTGGATTTGGAGGGGTGGCCGGTCAAGGTGGCGGGCTCTATCGACGATGCCCTCGACGTCGATGTCGTCTACCTGCTTCGCATCCAGGCAGAACGCGGAGGCGCTTCGGTCTTTCCTTCACTTCCTGAGTACGTGAGCAGGTTTGGCATGACCCGGGAGAGGTTCGGGCGTCTGGCGGAGAATGCGATCGTGATGCATCCGGGGCCGATGAACCGCGGGGTCGAGATCGCCCCCGAGGTTGCCGACCATCCGCGAGCCAGGATCCTCGAGCAGGTATCCAATGGAGTGGCGGTGCGGATGGCGATTCTGTTCAGGCTGCTGGGAGGGGAGGTTCACGATGCATGAGATTCTCATCACCAACGGGAAACTCGTGACGGCCGACGGTGTGATCCAAAAAGACATCCGGATCGAGAACGGCAGCGTGAAGGAAATCGGGATCGACCTGAAGACCTCAGGTGAGACCATCGATTGTGGAGGGAGCCTGGTCGGTCCCGGCTTTGTCGACATCCACGTACATTTTCGCGAGCCCGGCCAGGAGTGGAAAGAGGACATCGGGAGCGGATCGGCGGCTGCCGCGGCCGGAGGTTTCACAGCGGTGGTCGTGATGCCGAACACCGAACCGGCGGTCGATGCCGGACACCTGGCGCGATTCGTGATCGACCGCGGCCGGGAAGAAGGTTTGGTTGAGGTTGTTCCGGCTGGGGCCATCACCATGGGAAGAGAGGGAAAGAAGCTTGCTCACCTCGATCAGCTGTGGGCGGCGGGTGTGAGGATCTTCACCGACGACGGCGACTCGGTTGAGGATGCCGGTCTCTTGCGCAGGGCGATGGAATACCTGGCCGAGATCGGTGGGTTGGTCGCCCAACATCCAGAAGATCGGGGGCTTACGAGAGATGGCCATATGCACGAAGGGAGTGTTTCCTCGCGACTGGGTATGGCCGGAATCCCGGCCATAGGGGAGGAGGCCGTGGTGGCTCGAGATCTAGCCCTGGCGCGGCTGACCGGTGTCCGCTATCACGTCCAGCACGTTTCTACGGCGGGCGCCGTCGAACTCGTCGGGAAGGCCAAAGCTGAAGGTCTGGCGGTGACCGCCGAAGTGACCCCTCACCACCTGATGCTCGATCACGGTGAAGTCGAACGGATGAACCCGGATGTCAAGATGTACCCGCCCCTCCGCCGACCTGCCGACGTTGAAGCCGTTCGGGCCGGGCTCGTAGACGGGACCATCGATGTCGTGGCAACCGACCATGCCCCCCACGCTGCCCACGAGAAGGACGTTCCCTTCGAAGAGGCCCCGCGCGGCATCATCGGTCTCGAGACGTCCGCGGCAGTCGTCAATACGTCGGTCGAACTCGGCCCGGTCGAGTTCTTTCAGCGCATGTCGGTCGCTCCTGCCCACATCGCCGGGCTGCACGAGCACGGGCGATGGCTCGAGCCAGGCGGACTGGCCAACCTGGTCGTCTTCGATCCGAGCGCAGCATGGAAACCCGAGGTTTTCGAGTCGAGGGCTGAGAACTCACCCTTCATCGGGAGGTCGTTGCAGGGGCGGGTGGTAGCCACCATCTACAACGGACGGGTTACCTACCGGGACGGCAAGGTGCACCGGTGAAGGAAGGCCTGGCTGTCACGGCCGACGGCCAGGTCTTTCGCGGGATGTCGAAAGGCGCAGAGGGTGTGAGCGTAGGCGAGGTGATCTTCAACACCTCGATGAGCGGCTATCAGGAGATCCTGACCGATCCCTCGTACGCCGGCCAGGTGATTGTCATGACGCTGCCCCATATCGGTAACTATGGCGTGGTCGCCGGGGACGACCAGGCCCCGGCGCCGACGGCGGCCGGCCTGATCGTACGATCGCTGGCGCGTCGCTATTCCAGTTGGCGGGCAGACGGGTCCCTCGCCGATTTGCTGGCAGACCGGGGGATTGTGGCGCTGGCCGGCATCGACACTCGCAGGTTGACCCGACACATCCAGTCGGCCGGAGCGATGCAGATCGCCATCGGCACAGATGTCGATGTGACCGAATTGGCAGAGCTGGCCGCGGCGGCCCCGGTGATAGACGGGCGAGATCTGGCCAGCAATGTGACGACCTCACACGCTTGGACCCAGCCGGCCTTTGGGGAGCGGCGCGGGAAGGTTGTTGCGCTGGATCTGGGCATCAAGCGGTCCATCGTTCGGGAGCTGGCAGGGCAAGGTCTCGAGGTGAGGGTCGTTCCGCTCAACACACCGGCAGAGTCCATAATCGAACAGTCACCGGATGGTGTTTTCCTGTCAAACGGCCCGGGGGATCCGGCCGCGCTGCCGTTGGCGATCGCAACGGTTCGCTTGCTGCTGGGCCGGGTTCCCATTTTTGGGATCTGTTTGGGTCATCAGGTGCTCGGTCTGGCGTTGGGGGCCACCACCTACAAGCTGCCGTTCGGTCACCACGGCGGAAACCATCCGGTGAGACGACTGATCGATGGAAGGATCGAGGTCACGGCCCACAACCACGGGTTCGCCGTCAATCTCACCAACCTGGCGGGAGGCGACGGGGAGACTCCTGTGCTGCCGGCCGCCGATCGATTGCGCACCGAATTCGGTGAGATCGTGGCGACGCACGTGAACCTGAACGATGGCACGGTGGAAGGTTTGGCATGCCGAGACGTCGACGCCTTTTCGGTCCAGTACCACCCGGAGGCGGCACCGGGGCCCCACGATGCTTTGCACTATTTCGACCATTTCGCCGATCTGATCGCCCAGCGCTGATGCCACGCCGATCCGACCTCGCCACTGTCTTGCTGATCGGTTCCGGCCCGATCGTGATCGGCCAAGCCGCCGAGTTCGACTATTCAGGCACGCAGGCGGCCAAGGTTCTCCGGACGGAGGGCTTGCGAGTTGTGCTGGTGAACTCGAATCCCGCCACCATCATGACGGATCCGGAGTTTGCCGACGCAACCTACATCGAGCCGGTCACGGCTCCAACCATCGAAGCCATCATTGCGGCCGAGCGGCCAGAAGCGCTTCTGCCTACCTTGGGCGGTCAGACCGCTCTCAATGTGACCACCGAACTCGCTCGCCGAGGCGTGCTCGAGAAGTACGACGTGGAATTGATCGGCGCCAGTCTCGAATCCATCGAAGCGGCAGAAGACCGTGGACGGTTCAAGACGTTGATGGAAGCAACGGGGCTGGCGGTACCCAAGGGGATCTATGCGCGTTCCTTCGACGAGGCAGTTGAGGCATCCAGACAGATCGGCTTTCCCGTCATGGTCCGGCCTTCCTACATACTGGGCGGTGGTGGTACCGGAATCGCCTACAACCAGGAACAGTTCGTTGTCAAAGCCCGGGAAGGGCTGATCGCCTCTCCCGCTGGTGAGATCCTGGTCGAAGAGTCCATTGAGGGATGGAAAGAGTACGAGCTCGAAGTGATGCGCGACCGGTCAGACAATGCCGTCATCGTTTGCTCCATAGAGAACCTCGATCCCATGGGGGTTCACACCGGCGATTCGATCACCGTGGCTCCCATCCAGACGCTCTCGGACCCGGAATACCAGGAGATGCGGGACGAGGCGATAGCCTGCCTCCGGGCGGTCGGCGTCGAAACGGGTGGCGCCAATGTCCAGTTTGCGGTCGATCCGTCAACGGGTCGCCGCCTCCTCATCGAGATGAACCCCCGTGTGTCGCGCTCCTCGGCGCTGGCTTCCAAGGCAACCGGGTTCCCTATCGCCAAGATCGCCGCCCTTCTGGCGGTCGGCTACACGCTCGACGAGATAACCAACGATGTCACGGGCACGACCCCTGCTTCATTCGAGCCCGCTCTCGATTATGTCGTCGTCAAAGTGCCACGCTTTGATTTCGCCAAATTCCCGACCGCTCCTCCGACGTTGGGCACATCGATGCGAAGCGTCGGAGAGGTTATGGCGATCGGTCGCACATTTCCCGAAGCCCTGCAAAAGGGGCTTCGTTCTCTGGAAACGGGCCGGGCCGGCCTCAACGCAGACCCGCAAGAAGCGCCGCTTCTTTCCCTCGATCGCAAGACGCTTCTCGCCCGAAGTTGCGTAGCGAATCCCGAACGAATCTTTGCGATGGCCGAGCTGCTGCGGCGCGGCGAGGACCAGGAGAGTCTCGCCACGGCGACCAGGATCGATGGTTGGTTTGTCGATCAACTGGCACAGATCGTTGAGATACGTTCGGAGCTCGAAGCGGCTCCGCCCTCCGCCGAGTCAATGCGGGTCGGAAAGCGGCACGGTTTCTCAGATGTTCAATTGGGCTACTTGTGGGGTCTGACCGAGGCAAGAGTCCGCCACTATCGACGGCGCTGGCACATCGACGTGACCTACAAAACGGTCGATACTTGCGCCGCGGAGTTTTCCGCCCGGACGCCCTATCTCTACAGCGCCTACGAGGACGAAGACGAGGTACCGGCTTCTCACAGACCGAGCGTGATGATCCTCGGTTCGGGCCCCAACCGCATCGGACAAGGCATCGAGTTCGACTACTGCTGCGTCCACGCTGCATACGCGCTCCGCGCCGCGGGCTACGAGACCATCATGGTGAACTGCAACCCGGAAACTGTCTCGACGGACTACGACACCTCAGACCGTCTGTACTTCGAACCCTTGACCGTAGAGGATGTCCTGGCCATAGCCGAAAGGGAGCAACCCGAGGCTGTGATTGTGCAACTCGGAGGGCAGACACCGCTCAACCTGGCACGGGCGCTTGAAGAAGCGGGTGTGCCCATCGCCGGAACGTCGCCGGACTCGATCGATACAGCGGAGGATCGCGAACGCTTCAGCGAACTGTGCCGCCGTCTCGGGTTGCGCCAGCCTCCCCACGGGATTGCGACGAGCGAAGAAGAAGCGGAAAAGGTTCTTGCCGGCATCGGCTTGCCGGCGTTGGTCCGGCCGTCGTATGTGTTGGGCGGCAAGGCCATGCAGGTTGTCTACAGCGAGCAGGAACTGACCGTGTACCTGCAAAGGACGTACGGCCCGGACGGCGTCATGGGTTGCGACCTCAGCGAAGCTCCATTACTGATTGACCGTTTTCTCGAATCGGCGACGGAAGTAGATGTTGATGCTGTGTACGACGGTCAGGAGCTCCTGATCGGCGGGATCATGGAGCACATTGAGGAGGCGGGTGTCCACTCCGGCGATTCGGCTTGCGTCGTGCCACCGCCCACCATCGCTTTCAGTGCTCAACAATCAATGCTGGCCGCCACCGAGAAGTTGGCGAGGGGGCTCGAGGTGCGAGGACTCATCAATATCCAGTTCGCGATCAAAGGAGAAGAGGTCCTGGTCCTCGAGGCAAACCCGAGAGCTTCCCGGACGGTTCCGTTCATCTCGAAAGCCGTCGGCGTTCCGCTCGCCAAAGTGGCCGCCCGGGTGATGATGGGGGCGAAGCTCGAAGACCTCCGCCGCGAGGGCGTCCTTGCCGTAGCGGAGGACAAGGGGATCGCCAGGGGGTTCGTGGCCGTGAAGGAGGCTGTGCTGCCCTGGGAACGATTCCCGGAGGAGGACACGGTGCTTGGGCCGGAAATGAAAGCAACCGGGGAGGTAATGGGGATCGGACCGGATTTCGGAACCGCCTACGCCAAAGCCCTGCTGGGTGCCGGGCACAGGGTCCCGATGGGTGGCGTGGTGTTCTTCTCTCTGGCCGATCGTGACAAACCGGTAGGTCTGGCCGCTGCGCAGGCGTTCTCCATGCTCGGATTCCGGCTGGCGGCCACGGCCGGCACGGCGAAGTATCTCGCCCACCACGGAGTAGTTTCCGATCTCGTGGTCAAGGTTGGGGAAGGACCAGACGACAGCGTCATCCGGATCGAATCAGGATTGATCGCGATGGTGGTCAATACGCCCCGGGGTCGCCGGGCTCGAAGCGACGGGAGTCTGATCAGGGCGGCCTCCCGGCGGCGCGGTATACCCTGCATTACAACGGTGCCGGGAGCGTTGGCGGTGGCCAGAAGCCTTCATGCAGACGACAGGGCTGTCAGCCGGGTCCGCAGCCTGCAAGAGTGGCACCGATGACCGACCTATCCGTCGCGCTTGGTCCGGTTCTGATGCGGTCCCCTCTGGTTGCCGCATCCGGAACAGTCGGTTCAGTGGTGGATTTCGCCGGCGTTGGTGCTTTGGAAGCCTATGGAGCGGCGGTGGCCAAATCGGTGAGTGGAACCCCGTGGCCCGGTAATCCCGACCCCCGCCTGGCGAGTACCGGCGCGGGGATGCTCAATGCGATCGGCATTCAGAACCCGGGCGTGGCAACCTGGGTCGACGATGTCGGTTTGCTTCTCCCGGGTCTTTCAGTTCCGGTGTGGGGTTCTGTGGTGGGGAAAACGGTTGGAGAGTTCGTCGAAGTAGCCGGGAAACTGGCGGCTACTGCGATCGAGGCAATCGAGATCAACCTGTCGTGCCCCAATCTGGCCGGGGAGGCAATCTGGGCCCTCGACGCCGAGGCAACCGGAGCTGTGGTGAGGGCGGTGCGGAGCGCGGTAGACAAGCCAATCGGAGCGAAGCTTTCTCCCAATGCTCAGGACATCGTCGCAATCGCCCGGGCCGCGCTGAAGGGAGGCGCCGACTGGCTGGTCCTCACCAACACCATTTCGGGAGCGGCTATCGATATCGAAACGAGACGACCGCTTCTCTCCAGGACTACGGGCGGGTATTCGGGTCCGCCCCTCAAGCCCATCGCTCTCCGATGCGTCATCGAGGTCCGGTCCGCCTTTCCCGAGGCTCAGATCGTCGGATGCGGGGGCGTGCGCAGCGGATCCGACGTGGTTGAGTATCTCCTGGCCGGCGCCACGGCGGTGGCGATCGGCACCGCCCATTTCGAGCGTCCCCGTATTGGACGGACGATTATGCGCCAGGTGCGGGCATATTGCGAGCGGAACGGGGTGGACCGAGTCTCGGATCTGATTGGAGCCGTGCGGCCATGGTGAACGGCAGAAATGCGGAAAAGCGATGACTCGCGTGGAAGACTCTGCCAATCCCATTCTGGTGGCCCTCGATGTGAGCACCGCTGAGGAGTCCGTTCGCCTGGCCAAGACCCTGATTCGGCATGTTGGAGGGTTCAAGGTTGGGCTCGAGTTGCTGATGGGCCCCGGTCCCGCCGTGGTCGCTTCCATGGCGAGCCTGGGCAAGCCGGTGCTCGCCGACGCCAAGTTGCACGACATACCGACAACGGTCGGGCGGGCTGCCCGGCAATTGGGGCGACTGGGCGCACGTTGGGTGACCGTGCACGCAAGCGGTGGGAGCCGGATGCTGCGCGCCGCAGTTGACGGGCTGGAGGAGGGAGCCGGCGGGCGCCCGGCCGGCATCCTGGTCGTGACCGTGCTGACCAGCATGACCGCAGATGACCTGGCAGAAGCGGGCATATCCGGAACTCCGGGACGTCAGACGGCTCGGTTGTCGAAGTTGGCGGCCTCCGCCGGTTGTGAGGGAGTGGTGTGCTCACCGGAAGAATTAGGCGTAGTCGATCAGGTTGCACCCGATCTACTCAAGGTGACGCCGGGGATCAGGCTCACCGGCACCGCGACCCACGATCAACGCCGTACCGCGGATCCGGCCGAGGCGATGAGGCGCGGCGCGGACTATCTCGTCATCGGCCGGCCGATCGTGCGAGCTTCAGATCCTGTTGGGGCGGTTCGCGCAATCCTCAAACAGGCGGCCTCTGGGGCCTGAACGGCTGTCGGGGTTGGTAGAGTGCGCTTGACCTGATACGGGAGAGTTATGGCACCCCCAGAATTGTCACAAGAGCAACGCGCCGCAGCACTGGCCAAAGCGGCCGAGGCCAGAAAGGTGCGAGCCGAGATCAAGCACCTGATGAAGTCTGGTTCGATCACCTTTCCTGAACTGCTGGAGCGCGCGGACGAAGATCCAATCGTGGCCGGGATGAAGGTGTACGCCGTTCTGTCCTCGTTGCCCGGAACCGGCAAAGTGAAAGCGAAGCGGCTGATGGAGGGCCATGGCATCGCAGACAGCAGACGAATCCGAGGACTTGGGCAGCGTCAACGGACCACCCTTCTCGAAGAATTCTCCTGATCGAGCCGCCCTGGGGCGGCTGATCGTTGTATCCGGTCCGTCCGGGGTAGGCAAGTCGACCGTCGTCGGTGCTCTGGCCGAGCGTCATCCCTTCTTCTTCTCGATCTCGGTAACGACCCGCATGGCTCGACCGGGAGAGACCGATGGTGTTGAGTACCACTTCGTCGAACTGGAAGAGTTCGTTCGCATGCGCGACGCCGGCATGCTCCTGGAATGGGCTGAATACAGTGGCAATCTCTACGGAACCCCGCGCGCTCCGGTTCTCGAACGGATCGCAGACGGCGATGATGTCCTGCTCGACATCGAAGTCCTGGGGGCAGTTCAGGTAAAAACGTCCTTCCCGGCGGCGCTTACCGTTTTCCTGGCACCACCGACTCCGGAGGAGCTGGAGCGGCGACTACGGAGCCGAGGTGACACTTCTCCTGCAGACGTCGAACGCAGGCTCGAGATCGCCCGCTGGCAGCTGGAGGTAGCCGAGGAGCAGTTCGATCACCTCGTGGTCAACGACTCCGTTGAGGCTGCGGTGGAACGTATCTTGCGTATACTGGGGCCCCCTTCAACGAAAGCAGACAGATGATTCACCCACCCATTGAGGACGTGCTGGAGGCGACCGGCGGCCGTTTTGACCTGGTGGTGGTTGCGGCGCGTCGAGCGCGCCAGATCAACGACTACTTCAACCAGCTGGGGGAAGGCATCGGCCACTACGTGCCGCCCCAGGTCCATTCCTTGAGTCACAAGCCGCTCACTATCGCCTTGGAGGAAATTGCTCAAGGCAAGGTGGCGGTCGAGCGCGTCGAAGAGTGAGCGGGTGCTCAACGGGCGCCGCATACTGGTAGGAGTGTCGGGAGGCGTCGCAGCCTATAAGACGGCGTACCTCGTTCGACGACTCGTCGAGCAAGGCGCCGACGTCCGCGTGATGATGACCAGATCCGCGCAGTATTTTGTCGGTGCCCAGAGCTTCGCGGCGATTTCCGGGCATCAGGTAGCAACGGAACTCTTCGGAGCGGCTGGCGTGAGTCCCCACACTGAGTTGGCCCGGTGGGCCGAAGCGGTCGTCATCGCCCCGGCCACCGCCAACACGCTTGCCAGGGCAACGCACGGCATGTCCGATGAATTGGTATCGGCCACGCTACTTGCGACCACTGTTCCGGTCGTATTCGCTCCGGCGATGCATACCGAAATGTGGGACAACCCGGCCACCCAGCGCAATGTTGCTGTACTGGAGAGGGACGGTCACACCATCGTCGGACCGGTGAGTGGTGCGCTGGCCGGGGGTGACATCGGACCGGGCCGGATGGCCGAACCCGAGGAGATCCTGCAGACGCTCGAGCGCCTTCTGGCCGGGCGGCTCCGCGGCGTCCGCATGCTGGTGACGGCCGGAGGAACTCGGGAACCAATCGATCCGGTGCGGTTCATCGGCAATCGGTCCTCAGGCAAGATGGGTTATGCAATCGCCACCGAAGCGGCCGCTTCCGGAGCCACGGTAACCCTGGTGTCGAGCGCCAGACTTCCCGCCCCATCCGGTGTCACGCTTATCGAGGTCGAGACTGCTGAGGAGATGGCCGCTTCCGTCGCGGAGCTTGCGGCCGCGGTCGATGTGGCTGTGATGGCGGCGGCGGTGGCCGACTTTCGCCCGGTTGCTGTGACCGCAACCAAACTGCGCCGCACGGACGGAATCCCGGAGATCCGGCTCGAGCCGACCCCCGACATCTTGGCCGGTCTGGCCGCGCTGGAACCCCGTCCCTATCTGGTCGGGTTTGCGGCCGAGACCGGGTCCATCGACAAGGCCATCGAGAAGGCCATTTCCAAGGGCGCGGATGTCACGGTCGCCAACGATGTAGCTGCGGAAGGATCGGAGTTCGGATCCGATACAGATCAGGTTGCGCTGATCGATAGTCAAGGAAAGGTCGACCGGTGGCCGCTGCTCACCAAGCGCGAAGTGGCCCGACGTCTTTGTGATCACCTGGCCGAGCAGCTCAGACAACCTGCCACCAAGGGTTGAGTCCCCCGTATACTCGCTCGCATGCGCAGTTGGTATTTCACGTCAGAATCAGTAACCGAAGGGCACCCGGACAAACTCGCCGATCGCATCTCGGATAGCGTCCTCGATGCGGTTCTGACGCAAGACCCGCACGGTCGGGTCGCATGTGAGGTGCTGGTCACCAACGACATCGTTATCGTCGCCGGGGAAATCACCACTACCGCCACGGTCGACATCGAGGCGGCGGTTCGCCAAGCCATTCGAGACGTCGGCTACAACGACCCGAACGAGCTATTCGCCGCCGATACGTGTTCGGTGGATGTAATCGTGAAGCGGCAAAGCCCGGATATCGCCGGAGGTGTGTTCGAATCCCTCGAAACGCGCAACGGTTCGACCGATCCGCTCGACGGTCTTGGGGCGGGCGATCAGGGGATCATGTTCGGGTACGCCGTCGACGAAACGACCGAACGGATGCCTTTGTCGATACAGCTCGCGCATCGTCTGGCCGAACGGCTCGCCGTGGTGCGTAAGGATGGCACACTCGGCTACCTCGGTCCAGATGGCAAGACGCAAGTCACCGTGGAGTATGACGGAAGCAAGCCGGTTGGGATTCATCGGGTGCTCATCTCTACTCAGCACAGCGAGGGCATCGATCGGAGCACGCTGGACGGCGACCTTCGCAAGCATGTTCTCGAAGCCGTTCTGCCGGAACCCAGCGGCGACTTCGAGTTCATCGTCAACCCGTCGGGGCGATTTGTGGTCGGCGGTCCGGTCGGCGATACCGGACTAACCGGACGCAAAGTGATCGTCGATACCTACGGCGGCGCGGCGAGGCACGGAGGCGGGTGCTTCTCCGGCAAAGACCCAACCAAGGTCGATCGATCGGCTGCGTACGCGGCCCGTCATGCTGCGCGCAATGTTGTCGCGGCAGGACTGGCCGCCCGTTGCGAACTGCAGCTCTCCTACGCGATAGGGCAGGCAGAACCGTTCTCGATCTATCTGGAGACCTTCGGAACCGAAACCGTGCCGGTAGTCCGCCTGGAGAAGCTGATCGCCGACCATTTCGACTTTCGTCCGCTGGCGATCATCAACCGCTACGGACTACAGCGACCGATCTACCAGGAAACCTCTGCCTACGGCCACTTCGGGCGTCCTCAATTCTCCTGGGAGGCAGAGGACGTCGCGGTGACGCTCGCCGCCGCCGCGGCGAGCCTCTGAGCCTCCCGCTCGTTGCCAGGGTCGTTCCCGATGTCCCCACTTTCGCGGTCGATGATGGGTTCGCTTATGCCGTTGGAGAAGGCCAGAACGTTTCCGTCGGATCGATCGTGCGGGTACCCCTCGGCGGTCGGAAAGTCCGCGGGTATGTCACCGACGTCCGCTCAGGATCACATGCGGGCCTAAAAGAGTTGCGCGGCATATCGGGAGAAGTCCCGGTTTTCGACGAACACTTGTTGGAGACATTGCGATGGGCAGCTCACCACTACATCTCGCCGATGGCAGGCATCTTCGCCAAATCAACTCCGCCCAACCTACCGAGACTCGGCACAGCGCCGTTCTGGCCGGAGGTCCCCCGGGTTGGCTCCGGCCCACTCACCCCCCTGGCCTCTGCGGCAGCCGGGGGTAGGAGAAACCCGGCTGCCTACTTCCTCGTCTCAACTGATTGGAGTCGCCATGTGGAAAGTGTCGTTGGCCCTGTAGCCGGTGCGGACCGATCATCGGTCGTGGTTGCCGCGACGGCGTTCGAAGCCGGGAAGCTTGCTGCGGACCTTTCTGCCACGTTCGGGCCGAGGGTCGTGCTCGCAACACCCGACCTCTCCGATCGACAACTCACTTCCGCGTGGCAGGTAGCGGCGACCGTGCCCGGTTCGATTCTGGTCGGTACGCACCGCATCGTATTCTGGCCGGTCGCCCGGTTAGGTCTAGGCGTGATCATCCAAGAGGGTCGCCGGGGGATGAAGGATCGACAGACGCCGACTATCCACGCTCGCGAGATTCTCAGAACGCGAGCCCGAATCGAGCGGTTCGGGCTTCTGTACATGGGTCGAGTTCCGACCACGGAGGTGCTTGGAGCCGGAACCGAGATCATCCGAGCTCCCGGCCGGAACCGGATATGGCCATTGGTGGAAGTTGTCGATCGTGGCGAGGACCCGCCCGGCAGCGGAATTCTGACGGATCGGGTCCGGTCGGCGCTTCGCAACGCGATTGCTCGGAATGAACGGGTCTTCCTGTTCACCCATCGTCACGGGTACGCGCCTGCCTCGCGGTGCGTGAGCTGTCGTACCCTGAGGAGGTGCGCAGAGTGCGGTTCCCGGCCCGATCCGGGCACCACCTGTGCTCGTTGCGGTGCGGCACTGGGACCTTGCTTCGCCTGCGGAGCAGCTCGCTTCGAGCCACTCGGGGCCGGCTCGGGTCGCATCGTAGAAGTTGTGCGCCGGATGCTTGGACCTGATTCTGTTGGGAACATCGACGAACACCGCCCCATTGTGGTCGGGACCGAACGAGATCTGGTCCGGGCCGGGACCGTGGAGCTGGCAGTGGCCGTCGACGCTGATGGATTGATTCTCGGCACCAACTACCGGTCCGCGGAAGAAGCGTTGCGGGTCCTGACTCGACTGGCCGGCATCGTGCCGTTTGGGCGGGGCAAGCGGCTCATGGTGCAAACCTCGCAACCGAATCATCCCGTCATTTCTGCTTTGCGAAGAGGCGACCCGATCGAGTTTCTCGAGGCCGAGCTGATCAAACGAGAAGAGCTGGGGTTCCCACCTGTCGGCGAGCTCATCGTTCTCGAGGTTCGCGACGGAGGCCTCGAGGACGATGTCCTGATCAAGGAGGCGGTTGGGGGAGACGCCACCGTGTACGGACCGGCCCCCGCCCCGCGCGGTTCGCGGTGGTTGATCCAGGGAGACCGCCTATCGGCCGTGCGGACCAGGCTGCGACCAGCCGTGCAGCGTCTTCGCGACGGAGGCGCGGCCGTCAGGGTCGATGCGGACCCTCTCGATCTCTGAGGGCATCTGACCAGCTTCGAGTACCGGCACCGGAAGAGACCGCCGATCAGTAGTTGTCACGCATCTCGACGGTCAGGCAACCGCGCTCGCCGATTTCCGGGATCATCGAACGGGGTCCTGGAGAGAGAGCACTAGGCTGCCTCATCCGGAGGTAGTTGTGGCCATATTTCCAATTCGGACTTTCGGGGATCCCGTGCTCCGGGGCCGGGCCGATCCCATCCTCGAAATCGACGAAAGCGTTCATCGTCTAGTGGCCGATATGCTCGAGACTATGTACCACGCTCCCGGGGTCGGTCTGGCAGCTCCGCAGATCGGCGTTTCGCGTCGGGTTGTTGTGTTTGATGCCGGTGAGGGACCTTGTGTGCTGATCAATCCCGAGCTCATCGAGAGCAGCGGCGAGTGGACGTTTGACGAAGGTTGTCTTTCGGTTCCGGGTCATTTCTGGCCGATCACACGACCGGGTTTCGCGCGGGTGCGCGGACTGGACCTTGCAGGCCAGGATATCGAGTACGCCGGCGATGAGCTGTTGGCACGCATATTGCAGCATGAGGTTGACCACCTCGAGGGCCAGCTCCTGATCGAACGGTTGGAGAGCAAGCTTCGCAAGCAGGCGCTTCGCGACCTGCGTGAAGAAGCGTTGGGGTTCGGAACGAGCGAGTGATCTCCACCGTCTTTCTCGGCACTCCGGCGGCCAGCCTTCCCTGTCTCCGGGTGACGTCCTCATCGACGGATCTCCATCTGGTCATCACGCGGCCCGACAAGCCGCGCGGCCGCTCGGGACGGGCTCGCTCGTCGCCCGTCAAGGAGGCTGCTACCCGGATGGGGCTCCCGGTTGCGCAACCGTCCAGCCGCAAGGAACTCGAGGAGATTCTGTTCGAAGTCGCCCCCATCGACGTGGGGGTAGTTGTTGCGTTTGGCATGATCCTGCCTCCGGCGGTGCTCAACATCCCGAGTCGAGGGTTTGTCAATATCCACTTCTCTCTTCTGCCCCGCTGGCGGGGTGCAACACCGGTCGAGCAGGCAATTCTGAGCGGTGACGAAGAGACCGGCGTGACACTGATGGTGATGGACGAAAGCTTGGATACAGGACCGATTGTTGCCACGGCAACCACCTCAATCGAACCGACCGAGACGGCCGGTGAACTGACCGGCCGGTTGGCTGATCTCGGCGCCGGCCTTCTTTCCGAGCACTTGACGGACTACGCGGAGGGTCGAATGGCTCCGGTTTTTCAGCGAACCGCCGGGGCAAGCTACGCCAACCGAATCACAACCGACCAGGCAAACGTGAGTGCGAGGTGGCCGTCTGACAAGTTCCTCAGGGCAGTCCGAGCGTACTCTCCCCGACCGGGAGCCAGATTTGAGGACGGTGCGCTGAAGGTATGGGCGGCTGCCCCAACCGATCTCCCTCCCATTGAGGCTGGTCAACTCGTTTTCGATGGCCGCCGGCTCTATCTGGGGACTGCGGACCGGCCCGTTGAACTCATCGAAGTGCAAGTTGCGGGCGGAAAACGCATGAGCGGAGCGGCCTGGGCGCGAGGGCGGCAGGAAGATCTCGGGCGGCTGCCTTGAAACCGGGGATTGCGGCGCGAACCGCCGCCCGGTTGATTGTGACCCGGGTGCTCCGATCGGGCGCCTACTCCAATCTGGTGGTGCGGAGTGTGATACGGGATCTACCCCCCGCCGATGCTCGCCTGGCTCAACGTCTCGCCTACGACACCATCCGCAACCTCTTGAGGATCGACCGCACAATCGCGTCGGTGAGCACCCGACCGTTGCACAAGATTCAGGACCATGTGCTCGACACGCTTCGGGTGGGCGTCAACGAGGTGCTCTTCGCCCGAACAGCCGACCATGCCGCGGTCGACTCCACCGTTGAGGTGGCGAGAGCCATCCAACCCGGCGCGACCGGTTTCTGTAATGCAATTCTTCGGGCGGTGGTCACCGGTGGCGAGCCACCCCTACCGGAGGGCGACCAGGGAACAGCGCTGCGATGGGGCCAACCGCTGTGGATATATGAACTGCTGGGGGAAGCTTGGGATTGGGGCGAGGCGGAGGCCTTCTTGGCCGCCTCGCAGATGGACGCACCCCGGACGGCCCGCCTTCGCGCGGGTCAAGCTCCGGAGACGGCACGACCGGTGGCAGGTATCAGCGGCGCGTATGTCTTGGATTCGTCGGAAGCAGTCCCGGACAACATGCAGGTTCAGGACGGCGCATCAATCGCAGTGAGCCTGGCTTTGGACCCGCACCCGGCCGATCGCATACTGGATCTGGCGGCCGCTCCCGCGGGCAAAGCTCTGCACATAGCGGATGTGATGGACAACCACGGTGTGGTCATCGCCTCCGACCGTCACCTCCGCCGGGTCGCCGCGGCTGCTCGTCGCATGCAAGATGGCCCGGTCCGCTGGTGCGTAGCGGACGGCCGCCAGACCCCGTACCGGTCAGATTCGTTCGATCGGGTGCTGGTGGATGCACCCTGTTCCGGATGGGGGACCTTGCGGCGGCGCCCCGAGGTCCGTTTCCGGACAGAACTTACCGACCTGACCAACCTGTCCGGCCTCCAGGCTCAGATGGTGAACGAAGCCCTCCGGGTAGTGAAGCCCGGCGGCTTGGTCGTGTATTCGGTCTGCACGGTGACCCCCCAAGAAACCATCTGTGTCATCGAAGGTTTGCAGACCGAACCGATTACAGGTCTGCCGGGCCGCCCTTGGGGCGGAGGCTGGCTACTGGCACCGCATCTTACGGGTACGGACGGCATGTTCATCACCAGAATCCGGGGATAGGAGGTTTACACTCGCCGGATGAAGCCCGCCCGGATTGCGCCTTCCTTGCTGGCCGCCGATTTTGCCCGGCTCGGCGAAGATGTGCAGAGGATCGAGCCCGACGTCGATATGCTGCATCTCGATGTGATGGACGGGCATTTCGTCCCGAACATCAGTTTTGGTATGCCGGTAATCGCTTCGCTGCGCGCCGCAACCACCGTTTACTTCGATTGTCACCTGATGACCACCAATCCAGACGTCTACCTGGAAGACCTCAAAGAGGCCGGAGCCGATCTGGTCACCGTTCACATCGAAGTGGTTCCCAACCCCACCAACATTGCCAGAAGGGCCAGGGAAATCGGGCTCGATTTTGGGTTAGTGATAAGCCCCTCCACACCCTTCGCGGGTGTGGAACCGTTCGTGGAACTGACGGACCTCCTTCTTGTCATGTCGGTGCACCCCGGCTTCGGAGGCCAGTCGTTCATGCCCGAAGTCCTGCCGAGAATTGAAGCCGCGAGAAATTACATTGATTCGCATGCACTTTCGGTCGATATAGAAGTCGACGGCGGCATAACCGCCCAGACGGCTCCGTTGGCCAGGCAGGCCGGCGCTGAGGTCTTTGTCGCCGGGACGGCGATCTTCAGGGATCCCGACCCACGTGCGGCAGTCCGTCGGTTGAGAGACGCGATCGAAGCAGTGGAGTGAGATGCCGGAAAGAATCCTGGTTGCAGACGACGACCCGGACATCCTTCAGTTCGTCAGGGTGAATCTGGAACTCGAAGGTTTCGAGGTCGACGTCGCCCATGACGGGAAGGAAGCCATAGCCAAGGTGATGGCTTCGCCGCCCGATCTGGTGCTCCTCGACGTGATGATGCCTGAGATGGACGGGCTCACAGCCTTGCGACGCCTGCGTATGCACCCCGCCGCCACCAACACATCGGTGATCCTGTTGACTGCGAAGACCCTTCCTGAGGACCGAGTGCGGGGCCTCGAACTCGGGGCCGACGACTACGTCACCAAGCCTTTCGATGTGGATGAACTCATGGCCAGGGTCAAAGCCGTGCTCCGGCGCACCCAGGCGATGCGAGATGTCTCGCCGCTTACGGGTCTACCCGGCAACTTTCGCATCTCTTCGGAGCTGGAAAGCCGGATTGCCGAAGGCGGGAGTTTCGCTGTCGTACACGCCGATCTCGACAACTTCAAAGCCTTCAACGATCACTACGGCTTCATGCGCGGCGACCTGGTAATCAAATTCACCGCCCATGTGATGCTCGAAGCTGCGGCGGAAATCGGCGATCCCAGCACCTTTGTTGGTCATGTGGGTGGCGACGATTTCGTAGCCACCGTGGACACCGATCTCGTGGAGGATTACTGCAAGGCGGTTATCAGGATCTTCGATGACGGCATCCTCGACCTGTATGACACCGCCGACGCACTGCGCGGCTACATCGAGGTGAGCGACCGAAGGGGAGAACATCACGCCTTTCCCATTGTCTCCTTCTCGCTGGGCGTCGCCACCAACCTGAGTAGGACGATCACCACGCAGTGGGAAGCCTCGGCCATCGCGGTCGAGATGAAAGAGTTCGCCAAGTCACGGACCGGATCGAGCTACGAGATCGACCGCCGAATCACCTAACCCTCCCCCCTGCGAGCGAAGCGAGCGAGAAGGGGGGAGGTGGCGAGCCCAATGGGCTCGCCGGAGGGGGGTTGGTTCCCACCAACGTTGCCGAGCGAAGCGAGCGAGAAGGGGGGAGGTGGCGAGCCCAATGGGCTCGC
>Ga0224512_10000189_pt1 | contig 66272 bp, 55 predicted proteins | sample SF_May12_sed_USG_4_FD_169103 | JGI IMG/M metagenome (GOLD analysis project Ga0224512, IMG submission 169103) | Sediment microbial communities from San Francisco Bay, California, United States - SF_May12_sed_USGS_13 | ecosystem: Environmental > Aquatic > Marine > Sediment | place: USA...
AGCGCTGCACGACTTTGCACCCTAACGTCCGCGTTCAACCGCGCGTGGGCAAGCGACGCTTGCCAGCGTCGGCTCTTGGAACGCGTTGTTAGCCATCAATTTCCACCCCGTTGTCCTGGCACCATGTGAGCAGCGCCTCCTTCTGGGCGGATGCCTCGAATTCGTACCACCGGTTAAGCATTTCACGGTGTTCGAGAAGATCCTTGAACCGTGCATAGGCACCTTGGCGCCTGAAAATTTCGCGGACTTTCCGCACGTCGTCGGCTAGGAAGGCCTCGGCGAACTGAATTGCGAGGCGCTTTCCAAGGCCAAAATCGTTCTTGTGTGGAATGGAAAGGTATTTGTCTTCTTCGTCGATATCCGCAGGCAATTCCTCAAAGTTGTCTCCGAACTCCGAGTGCCAGTAGATCGTTCCCGTTTCCTTCGAGAGATACGCCGCGTGCTCCATCGGTGGGCCGAGGCTTACGAATTCGAAGGCGGCCATTATCTCGTCGAACTTTGCGCGAGCCATATACTATTGATGGCTAACTTTGAAGTGGACGGCCGAAAAGCCGCCTTATAAGGCGGCATTGTGCGCCGCAGGATGTACACCTTCAAGTGAGTCAAAGCGTTGTAATACCAGAGGCATTACTGGGACCTGTCTTTCGGATGGCGAAATGGGTTACACCAACCACCCTCAACAGCCGCTCGCAACTCCAGCAGCTAAACCGCCTCGGCTGCTAGATCAGGTCCGGGATACCGTCCGGCGCAAGCATTTCAGCCTGCGCACCGAGCAGACCTACGTCCACTGGATAAAACGCTTCATCCTGTTCCACGGTAAACGTCATCCGCGCGACATGGGCGCCGCCGAGGCCACCGCGTTTCTCAATCATCTTGCGCGCGAGCGCCGCGTTGCGTCCGCCACTCAGAACCAGGGACTCAACGCGATCCTGTTCCTCTACCGGGAGGTCCTGGGAACACCGTTGGGCTGGCTCGAGGGGCTCGATCGGGCAAAACGACCCGTCCGGGTTCCCACGGTTTTGACCCAGAACGAAGCCGCAAGACTGATCTCGCAACTTGAAGGGACCGCCTGGCTCATGGCGAGCCTGCTGTATGGGGCCGGGCTACGACTCATGGAATGTCTGCGGCTGCGCGTGAAAGACGTGGATTTCGGATACGGTCAAGTTTTGGTGAGGGATGGCAAAGGCGGGAAGGACCGAGTGACGATGTTGCCGCGCACGGTAGTCGAGCCGCTGACGCAGCACCTTGTACGCGTTAAAAGCCTGCATGGGCGCGATCTGACCGAGGGATATGGCGAAGTCGAAATGCCGCACGCGCTTTCGCGCAAGTATCCAAATGCCGGCCGTGAGTGGACTTGGCAGTATGTTTTCCCATCCCGTAAACGCTCGGTAGACCCGCGCACCGCGGTGATACGGCGACACCACGTTTATGAAACGGTATTACAACGTGCCGTCAAGCAAGCAGCCCGTGACGCCGGGATCTCGAAACCGGTGAGTTGCCACACGCTACGGCATTCGTTTGCCACCCACCCGCTGGAGAGCGGATACGACATCCGTACCGTGCAGGAGCTCTTGGGTCACAAGGAAGTAACCACGACGATGATTTACACCCACGTGCTGAACAAGGGCGGGCGCGGGGTAACGAGTCCGCTCGACGCCCGCGTGTTGAACGGCGATGATATCGTCCGTTCGAACACGCGGAGTTAAACCGGCGCATCGCATCCGGGTTTAACGCTTGTAGTCGGGATAAAGTCTTTCCACCAGCGCCATCGCTGCAACCCAGTCGCGGCTCTTCGAGTCGTAGGCGCCGCTGCGTCCGAAATTCCGCGCGCGCTCCTCGCAGATTTCCGGCGCGGGTACGATGAGCTCGGCGCCGCCAGCGAGCGCGCCGACCTGCGCCCGGCAGGCGAGCTCGAAGAAGTGATGGTAGATGTACGCTTCGGGCAGCGTCGTGCCGCACACCAGCGCGCCGTGGTTCTCGAGCATCATCACCCACTTGTCGCCGAGCGCCTGCGCCGCCCGGTCGCTGCCTTCACGCGTCGTGTCATCGACTTCGTTAGGGTAATAGGCAATGCGGTTGTAGAAGCGCATCGCTTGCTGCGTGATGGGAATCAGCCCGCGCTTTTGCGCGGACACCGCGAGGTTCGCCGGCGAGTGCGTGTGGGCCGCGGCCTGAATGTCGGGGCGGGCCTTCATTATCGCCGCGTGAAGGTTGTAGGCCGCTGGGCTTGCCTTGCGCGGCGAGTCTATGACCTGTTGTCCATTGACGTCGTATTTCACGAGGCTCGAGGCCGTTACTTGCTCCATGAACTGATTGTCGGCCTTGACCAGGAAGTGACCCGGTTCGCCGGGCACCCGCGCCGAGATGTGGTTGTAGGTCATGTCGACGAAGACAAAATGCGCGATCAACCGGTGTGCGGCCGCCAGCTCGCACCGCAACTGCCACTCCTCCGCACTTACGAGGTCTCGCACCGCGCGCGCGCGCCGTCGTCGTCTAATCGTCTTGGCCACGTTATGTCCCTCCCACGCGTTACTATAACTCCCTCAGCGGCGCAGGCGCGTGCTCGGAAGAAGTGATGGATGATGGTGATGAAAAATGGTGATGAGAAATGGTGATGAAAAACGATCAAAACGCTTTGTAACGCTTTACCGATCGCCGTCACCCGTCACCCATCACCCATCACCCATCACCCATCACCCATCACCCATCACCCATCACCATTAATCATCACCAGTTCCCATCGCTAGTACTCATCACCCCTACCTGTTGAGAGTAAAATCGCGCCATGTCCGCCTCGCTCCTCGCTGAGCTTCCGTACCAGCCAGACAGCGCGCGCCTCTTCGAGGCGATCGCCGACCTGCCGTGGGCGGTATTTCTCGACAGTGGTCGTCACTATCCCGCGCAGTCCCGCTACGACATCCTGTCCGCCGAGCCCTACGTGCGTCTGGTGACACGCGGGCCGCTGACCGAGGTTTACGCCGACACGATCGAGCTTTCGCGCGAGGATCCGTTCGCGTTGGTGAGGCGCGTGCTCGATATCGATCCGTCCTGTGGCGGTGCGTTGCCGTTTTGCGGCGGCGCGATGGGTTTTTTTGGCTACGATCTCGCGCGCCGCATCGAGCGCCTGCCCGCCGTTGCGGAGGACGCCGAGCGCATCCCGGAGATGGCGATCGGGATCTACGACTGGGCCGTGGTGGTTGATCATCTCGAGCGCAGGACGTGGCTGGTCGGGCAGGGGCGGGACCCGGAGACCGATCTCAAGTGGAACGGGCTGATCGAGCGCTTCAGCACACCGCCGCGCGAGAAGTCGCGCGCGCCATTTCGCATCTCGTCGCCCGTCGCATCCAACCTGTCGCACGAGCAGTACGCCCGCGCGTTCCGCCGTATACGTGGCTATATTCACGACGGCGATTGCTACCAGGTGAACCTGGCGCAGCGCTTCTCCGCGTCGGCGAGCGGTGACCTCTGGCTCGCGTACCAGGCGCTGCGCGTGATCAACCCCGCGCCGTTCTCGGCCTATCTGACCACCCCGTACGCGCAAATTCTTTGCGCGTCGCCGGAACGGTTCCTCAAGCTCGAGGACGGCCGCGTCGAGACCCGCCCGATCAAGGGGACGCGCCCCCGCGCGGGTCACGCCCGGCTCGACGCCGAGCTCTCCGAGGAGCTGCGGCTCTCGGAAAAAGACCGCGCCGAGAACGTGATGATCGTCGACCTGCTGCGCAACGATCTTTCCAAGAACTGCGCGCCCGGGACGATCAGGGTGCCGCGGCTGTTCGAAGTCGAGAGCTTCCCTACGGTCCACCATTTGGTGAGCACCGTGACGGGCGAGTTGCGGGAAGGACGAGACGCGCTCGATCTGCTGCGCGGCTGCTTTCCCGGCGGCTCGATCACCGGGGCGCCGAAGCTGCGCGCGATGCAGATTATCGAGGAGCTCGAGCCACACCGGCGCGGCATCTATTGTGGGGCGATCGGCTACGTTGGCTTCGACGGCAACATGGATCTCAACATCGCGATCCGCACGCTCGTTTACTCGGGCGGTGTCATCCGCTGCTGGGCGGGCGGGGGCGTCGTCGCCGACTCGCGGCTCGAGGACGAATACCAGGAGACCTTCGACAAGGCCGCGGCGATGCTGAAGCTCCTGCAGCAAAGCGCGGCGACGCCGCGGGAGGCCTAAAGCCGTTAGCCACAGAGATCACAGAGAACACAGAGGTTTAGCATCACCGGTATGTCCGACGATTACACAGAACAGATTATCGGGGCGGCAATCGAGGTGCACCGTGTCCTGGGGTCCGGACTCCTCGAGTCCATCGACGAGGAGGCGCTTTCCCATGAACTTGATCTGCGCGGCGTTCCACATAAGCGGCAGGTCGCGGTAGACGTGGTCTACAAGGACAAGGTCATTCATGGTCAAAGAATTGATCTGATCGCCTTTGAGCAGGTCGTCGTCGAGATCAAATCGCTGCGCGAGGTACCGGAAGTCGCAATAGCCCAGGTGTTGTCGTACCTGAAGGCCACCGGTTTCAAGCGCGCATTGCTGATAAACTTTAGAGTAAGCCGTCTCATTGACGGAATAAAGAGAATTTCTCTGTGATCTCTGTGATCTCTGTGCCCTCTGTGGCTGTTTGGTTTGGAGGTGTTTGATGGCTACCGTCGAGCTGACCATGGACAATTTCGAGGAAACGGTCACCAAGAACGCCATGGTGATCGTTGACTTCTGGGCTGAATGGTGCGGGCCATGCAAGGGTTTCGCGCCCGTGTTCGAGGCTGTATCGGAGCAGCACGGTGACGTCGTTTTCGGCAAGGTCGATGCCGATGAACAGCAGGACCTCGCGGCGGCATTCAGTATCCGCTCGATTCCGTACGTCATGCTGCTGCGGGAGAACGTCATCTTGTTCGCGCAGGCGGGCGCGATCCCGGCCGAGGGCTTGGAGAGCGTCATCCAGCAGGCCCGCGCGCTCGACATGGCGCAAATCCACAAGGAAGTCGCCGAGCAGCGAGCTGCTACGGATAAACAGTGACCAGTGACCGGTGAACCGAAATGTCACGAACCGGTAATTAGCCGCCGATGGACGCCGATTAACGCCGATACAATTCAAGAACCTTTCTGCCTTCTGAGTTACATCGCCACCTCTCGCTTCTCACGCCTCACACATCAATATCCATTCATTATTCATCATTCAACGTTGGTGGTTCGTAGGCAGCAGGCGAGCCGCGAACCACGGCCGCTGGCGAATCTTTTCCTGACAGCGCGGTCTGAGAGAAGGTAAAATTCCAGTCTTTTCCGTGCCTTGGCGCGTGCTGACCGACTTATGAAGCGCTTGGTTCTGCTCCTCGTTGTGGTGGGTTTGCTCACCGCGGTTGGCTTGTACTGGAAGCGCTCGACCTTGCCCTCGGCTGGGCTGAAGGCCGCCGCGCCCGCCAATAGGGGGCCGATGGGCCTGCCGGTGAAGGCGGGGACCGTGCGCACGGGCACGATCGTCGAAGAAGTGAGCGCTGTCGGCACGCTGCTCGCGAACGAATCCGTGATGATCCGCCCCGAGCGCGACGGGCGCATCGCGCAAATACACTTCGCTGAGGGCCAGCTGGTGAAGCGGGGGGTGAAGCTCGTATCGCTCGACGCATCGGAGACCGAGGCGCAGCTCGCCGCAATCAGCGCGGAAGCCAAGCTGAACCGCAGCCGGCTCAAGCGCGCAGAAGAACTGAAGGAGAAGAGCTTTATCAGCGCGGAGGCGCTGGACGTCGCGCGCGAGACGCTGAACCAGTCGGTGGCGCGACGAGCCGAGGTGAAGTCGCGGCTGGAGAAGATGACGATCCTGGCGCCGTTCGACGGTGTGGCGGGTCTGCGCCAGGTGAGCCCCGGTGCGTACGTCAGGGCGGGCCAGGACATCGCGCGGCTCGAGGGCATTGGCACGCTCAAGCTCGACTTCCGCGTTCCGGAGCTCTACCTCGGTCGGATCCGGCCGGAGCAGGAGGTGGAGGTACGCGTGGACGCATTCTCCGGAGATACCTTCCGCGGCGCGATCTATGCGCTCGAGCCCGCAGTGGACGAGCAGTCGCGAACCGTCCTGCTGCGCGCCCATGTTCCCAATCCCGATGTGCGACTGAAGCCCGGGATGTTCGCGCGCGTTTTGCTCGTTCTGGGCACGCGCAAGAACGCGCTGCTGGTGCCCGAACAGGCGCTGGTCCCGCGCGGCAACGACAACTTCGTGTTCCGTATCGTCGACAACAAGGCGGTGCTGTCCAAGGTCGAGCTCGGCCTGCGCCGGCCCGGCCAGGTAGAGATCACGAAGGGCCTCACGGCCGGCGAGCAGATCGTGGTCGACGGGCAGCTTAAGCTCCGGCCCGGCGTGCCGGTGAAGGTACTCGCGGAAAAACCACAAGAATCTCCACCGCCAAGACGCCAAGAGGGGCGGAATAACGATTAAACCGATTTTAAATCGATTCTTGTTTTCAGTTGTGACTTGGCAGCTCTCGGCGGCTCGGCAGTTCCCGAAATTCCGTGAATCGTGAATGAAGTTTTGTTCTTGTTGGCGGTCTTGGCGCCTTGGCGGTTCAATTATGTCTTGTTTCTCTCGGCGTCTTGGCGGTTCGATAGGGTTTTCGTGTTTCATTTTGTCTAGTCTCGGCGGTTAAGTGTTCTTACCAGAGCTTTGTATCAAGCGCCCGGTGCTGGCCACGGTGATGAGCCTGCTCATCGTGCTGGTGGGCGTGATCTCGTTCCTGCGCCTCACGGTGCGCGAATATCCCAAGATCGACTCGCCAGTGGTGTCGGTGCGCACCGTGTACAAGGGTGCGAGCCCACAGGTGATCGAAAGCCAGGTGACGCAGCCGCTCGAGGACAGCATCTCCGGCATCGAGGGTGTGAAGACGCTGAAATCGGTGAGCCGCGAGGAGGTGAGCCAGGTCACGGTCGAGTTTGTCTCCGACCGCGACCCGGACGCTGCTGCGAACGACGTGCGCGACCGCGTCTCCCGCGCGCGAGGCAGGCTGCCGGATGAAGTCGAGGAGCCGGTCATCGCGAAGGTCGAGGCGGATGCCCAAGCAATCATGTGGCTGCGGTTTTTTTCGGACCGGGCCAGCGCGCTGGAAATTTCGGACTATGCGGACCGCTACGTCGCCGATCGCCTGAAAACGCTGACCGGCGTCGCGAGCGTGATCATCGGCGGCGAGCGTCGCTACGCGATGCGCATCTGGCTCGACCGCGAGCGGCTGGCGGCGTACGCGCTGACACCCCAAGACGTGGAGGATGCGCTGCGGCGCCAGAACGTGGAGGTGCCGGCCGGCCGTATCGAGAGCCGCAACCGCGAATTCACAGTGCTCTCGGAGAGCGATCTGCGCACGTCTGAGCAGTTCGATGCGATCATCATTCGCGAGGTAAAGGGCTACCCCGTGCGCCTGAAGGACGTCGGGCGCGCGGAGCTGGGACCCCAGGACGAGCGCAACATCGTGCGCGTCGACGGGAAGCCCGCGGTCGGTCTCGGCATCGTCAAGCAGTCCACGGCGAACACCCTCGCGGTCGCGCAGGCGGTCAAGAACGAGCTACCGAAGATCCGGGAGTCGCTGCCGCCGGGGATGGACATCGGGGTGGCGTTCGACGTGTCCGTCTTCATTCAGCAGTCCATCGAGTCGGTCTACACCGTGATGGGCGAGTCACTCACGCTGGTGGTGCTGGTCATCTTCTTCTTTCTGCGATCTGCGCGCGCGACGCTGATCCCGTTCGTGACCATCCCCGTATCGCTGATTGGGGCGTTCTTCCTGATCTGGCTGATGGGGTTCACGATCAATGTGCTGACGCTGCTTGGCATCGTGCTCGCGATCGGGCTGGTCGTGGACGACGCCATCGTGGTGCTGGAGAACATCTACCGTCACATCGAGGAGGGCGTGAAGCCGTTGCAGGCTGCCTTTCGCGGCGCGCGCGAGATCTCTTTCGCCGTCGTGGCGATGACCGTCACGCTGGCAGCCGTATTCGCGCCGCTCGCGTTCTCGACCGGCAACACCGGAAAGTTGCTCACGGAGTTCGCGCTGACGGTGGCGTCGGCCGTCGTAGTATCGGGATTCGTCGCGCTGACGCTCACGCCCATGATGTGCTCGAAGCTCCTGCGTCGTGTGCCATCGCACGGGCGGGTGTACAACGTACTGGAGAGCTTCTTCAACGGGTTGTCGTCGGGTTACCGCCGTGCGCTCTCGTGGAGCCTTGGACACCGCCTCGTGATCGTTGCCGCATTTGCCGCGGTAGCGATCGGGGGTGGCATTCTGTTCAAGGCGCTCAAGTCCGAGCTTTCGCCTCTCGAGGACCGCGGGTTCTTCATCGGCGTGATGGTCGCGCCCGAAGGGGCGACCCTGGACTACACCGATGGCTATGCGAAGATCTGGGAGGAGATCTACAGCCAGGTACCGGAGATCACGTCGTATTTCGTAGTCGTTGCGCCGGGCCTCCAGCGTCCCAATCCGGTCAACTTTGCGCTGTCCTTCGTGCGCGTCAAGGATTGGAGCGAGCGCAGCCGCTCCACGCAGGAGATCACGGCGTCACTTGCGCCGAAGATGTTCGCGACGATGCCCGGCGTGATGGCGTTCCCGATCAACCCGCCTTCGCTCGGGCAGAGTTTTCGCAATCCGTCGGTGCAGTTCGTCGTGCAGGGCACGTCGTATGCCGAGCTCGACCGGATGGTAAATGCGCTGATGGCGAAGGCCCGGGCTTTTCCGGGGCTGGCGAATGTTGATTCCGATCTCAAGCTCAACAAGCCGCAGCTTTCGGTCGACATCAAGCGCGACAAGGCGGCCGCGGTCGGCGTCCAGGTCGAGAACATCGGGCGCACGCTGGAGACGCTGCTGGGTGGCCGGCAGGTCACGCGCTTCAAGCGCGAGGGCAAGCAATACGATGTGATCGTGAAACTAGAGGACAAGGACCGTCGCCAGCCGAACGATCTTACTTCAATCTACGTTCGCGGCAATGATGGACGTCTCAACCAGCTTGCGAACCTGGTGACGGTCAGGGAGACGGTCGCTCCCAAGGAGCTCAATCACTTCAACCGGCTGCGCGCTACGATCATCTCTGCTAGCGTCAACGCCCCCTATACGCTGGAGGAGGCACTGGATTTCCTCGAAAAGGCGGCGGCGGAGGTCCTGCCGCCGCAGTTCCAAACGGCGCTCGACGGCCAGTCACGGGAATTCCGCGAGTCTGGACAAGAACTTTGGGTGGTCTTCGCGCTCGCGCTCGCGTTCATCTATCTCGTGCTGGCCGCCCAGTTCGAGAGCTTCCGTGGCCCGCTCGTCATCATGCTGACCGTGCCGCTTGCGATCACGGGCGCCCTGGCGACCATGAAGTTGACCGGCGTCTCCCTCAATGTCTACAGCCAGATCGGGCTCGTGATGCTGATCGGCCTCATTACGAAGAACGGCATCCTAATCGTGGATTTCACGAACCAGTTGCGCGATCGCGGAATGGAGAAGCTGCAGGCCCTCGCCGAAGCCTCCGCTCTCCGGCTGCGACCGATCCTGATGACGAGCGCGGCGACGGTACTCGGCGCGGTGCCGCTCGCGATTGCGGCAGGAGCGGGCGCGGAGTCGCGCTCGGCGATCGGCTGGGTGATCGTGGGCGGCGTCTCGATCGGCACGCTCTTTACGCTATTCGTCATACCCGTCGCCTACACCTTTATCGCAGGCGAGCGCGAACGCATCATCGAGGAGGGCGCCGGCGGCGCTGCGGTTCCACCCGCCGGCGCGCCCGCGAGCCGGGCCTGAGTGCCGAGTTCCAAGTTCCAAGTTCAAAGTTCAGTGTTCAGTGTTCAGGGTTCAGGGTTCAGGGTGCAGGGTGCAGAAGGGGACTCTTTGAAACGTGTTTTATCATTGGGCAGGTTCTGTCGATCGTTAACAGTGGAGCAGGAATGATTACGCTGAGAAAAGCGCATGAGCGAGGCCATGCCAATCACGGCTGGCTCGACACGTGGCACACCTTCTCGTTCGCGGACTACCACGATCCGCGCGAGATGGGATTCGGGCCATTGCGGGTCATCAATGATGACACCGTGGAGCCGGGGCAGGGCTTCGGCACGCACGGCCATCGCGACATGGAGATTATCACTTACGTGTTGGAGGGTGCGCTCGAGCACAAGGACAGCATGGGCAACGGCTCGATCATCCGGCCGGGCAACGTGCAACGCATGAGCGCGGGTACGGGCGTGCGTCACAGCGAGTTCAACCCCTCGCGCGATGAGCGCGGCCATCTCCTGCAGATCTGGATCGAGCCCAAGCTCACCGGCGTTGCGCCGAGCTACGAGGAAAAGCAATTTGGCGCAGCCGCGAAGCGCGGACAGTTGTGCCTGATAGCTTCCCCCGATGGCCGCGACGGCTCGGTCACGATTCACCAGGATGCATTCGTTTATGCCGCACTGCTCGATGACGCTGAGCGCGTCATCCACGCGCTCGCGCCGGGCCGCCGCGCGTACGTTCACGTCGCGCGCGGCTCGGTCGAGCTGAACGGGAACCCGCTCAAGGGGGGCGACGGCGCAAAGATCACCGGCGAACGCGAGCTGGCCCTGAGCGAGGCAAAGAACGCCGAGGTCCTGCTGTTCGACCTGGCGTAAACTGCATTGGCCACAGAGAACATAGAGAGCACAGAGAAATTAAGCCGGAAAATAGACAGGATTAACAGGATGAACAGGATTAGAGCCAGAACGATTTGACATTTGAGTCTTTCTGATCTTGTTAATCCTGTAAATCCTGTCCAATCTTTTTCTTCTCTGTGTTCTCTGTGTTCTCTGTGTTCTCTGTGCTCTCTGTGGCTGATTGGTTGTAGCGAGGAAGGCGCGAAGCGATGGGTTATCTGGAAAACGGCGTGTGGCACAAGGGCTGGTCGGGGCGGCACGACCCGCGCGGGGAATTCGTCCGCCGGGACAGCCAGTTTCGCGCCCGCGTAACGGCGGACGGCTCGAGCGGCTACCGGGCCGAGCCCGGCCGCTACCATCTTTACGCATCGCTCGCCTGCCCCTGGGCGCACCGCGCGGTCATTTATCGCAAGCTGAAGGGGCTGGAGGACATCATCTCGGTCTCCATCGTCGGGCCCCTGATGCTCGAGGACGGCTGGGAATTCACCGACGGACCGGGCTGCGTACCCGACACCATCAACGGCGCGCGCTATTTGCGCGAGGTCTACACCCAGGTCGAGCCCAAGTACAGCGGCCGCGTGACCGTGCCGGCGCTGTGGGACAAAGCGACTGGCGCGATCGTGAACAACGAATCGTCCGAGATCATCCGGATGCTGGGAGGCGAGTTCGAGGCCTTTGCCAACTCGCACGAGGACTACTATCCACAGGCACTGCGCACGGAGATCGATGCCGTGAACGAGCTCGTCTATGCGAACGTGAACAACGGCGTGTATCGGGCCGGCTTCGCGACGACGCAGGAGGCCTACGAGCGTGCGTTCAACGCGCTCTTCAGCGCGCTCGAGCAACTCGAGTCGCGCCTTGGGCGTTCGCGTTACGTAGCTGGCGAGCGGATTACCGAGGCTGACTGGCGTCTCTTCCCGACGCTGGTGCGCTTCGATGCCGTGTACCACGGCCACTTCAAGTGCAATCTGCGGCGCATCGTGGACTACCCCAATCTCTCCAACTATCTGCGCGATCTTTACCAAGTGCCCGGGGTTGCCACCACGGTAGACATGGACCATATCAAGCGCCATTACTACGCGAGCCATTTGCATATGAACCCGACCGGCATCGTGCCGGCGGGGCCGGAGCTGGATTTCATGGCGCCGCACGACCGGGGACGGAAGTTCGCCTCGGTGCGCACAGCATAGGCACTAAGGACACAAAGGACACGAACGAAGAAAAAGCCTTACCGCCAAGATCGCGAAGGACGCCAAGGACGCCAAGGACGCGAAGGACGCGAAGGACGCGAAGGATTACGAGTCACTTTGGGAATGCCGACCAGGGCCAGCTATTGGTCATTGGTCACTGGTCACCGGTCACGGCTCTTAACTCTGTGGCCAAATGGGGTTTTGCATGACAACGAAACGAATGCCGGCGATCTTTGTTTCGCACGGCTCGCCGACGCTGCCGCTCGAGCAGAGCCCAGCTGTAGATTTTCTTAAAGGGCTGGGCGGCCTTCTCGATCGGCCCGAGGCCATCCTCATCGTCTCGGCTCATTGGGATACTGCGCGTCCCGCCATTAGCGCAGCAGCAAAGCCCGAGACCATTTACGACTTCCACGGCTTTCCCCGCGACCTCTACCGGATACGTTACGCCGCTCCCGGCGCGCCACAGCTTGCGCAACGTGTCGCCGGACTGCTCGCGGCGAACGGGATGGAGACGGACATTGATCCTGGACGCGGCCTCGACCACGGCGCCTGGACGCCGCTCTTCCACATGTACCCTGAAGCGAACGTGCCAGTCACGCAGCTATCGATCCAGTGGAGCGAGGGGACCGCGCACCACGTGCGACTGGGCGAGGCATTGCGGCCGCTGCGCGACGAGGGCGTGCTAATATTCGCGTCCGGTGGCGCCACCCACAACTTGCGCGAGCTCTCCTGGCAGCGGGGCAATCCCGTGCCGCAGCCGTGGACGGTGGAATTCAACGAATGGCTGGCCGATGCCGTGCTCGCGCGGCGCATGGACGATCTTGTCGGTTATCGCGACAGAGCGCCGTTCGCGGTGCGCAACCATCCGACCGACGACCATCTCATTCCGCTGTTCGTCGCACTTGGTGCTGGCGATCCCGGGGGCACCACGCAGCGCCTGCACTCCAGCATTGCATCAGGCGTGATTAGTATGGACGCTTACCGCTTCGACTAACTACGGAAGTGATGCGACTCCACCTCAGCACGCTTTAAAGCTTCACCGCTAAGAGCGCTGAGGCCGCGGAGGGGGAGAAAAGCTTTACCGCCAAGGCCGCAAAGGGCGCAAAGGGCGCAAAGGGAACCATAATAAGAACCCAGGAACCGCTTGAGGCCCGTCACCGGTCAATGTTCTTAACGTTGCGGTTGAGGCGCGCCGCGCCGAATCGCGTCGCTCTCGAACCGCCGGTTAGGTGTGCTTTGGCTCATGTATCCGGGCGTGCGCGCGATGCGTCTGGGCTCGGCCGGGTCTGCTGTTATGACGCGCTAGGCGACGCGCTCCCAGAACAGCTCCTGATGTTGCATCACACTGGCGTAGGAGCGGCGCGGCGGCGCAAGCACCATGCCGCTGTTCTCGAAGCGCACGTTGCGTACTTGGTCGCCGCCAATGCGGCTTGCGTCCGACGAGGCATCGACGCGAGTCGAGAGCGTGGTGCCCTCGAACGTGTAGTTGCCGGCGTAGGACATGAACTGCCGTGGCTCGCCGGCCGGCAGTTCCGCGCGGCCGTCGCAGAGAACGCAGTACATGCGCCCGTCGGCCTGAAAGCACACAACGCCGTTGGGAGCCGGTCCATAGGGCGGCGGCAGGACCTTGCCGCCATCGTCGACGCCCTTCGTGCTTTTGAGCCGCCAGGTCCCAATGATGCGCGTGTCGATCATGGAAGCAGTGGAATCTCTATACACGAACTGCCGGACGAGGCTTCTTTGGCTGCTTCGGTTTTTTCGGTTCCCTGCGTTGTCTGTCACGATTACCCATTGGGGTCTCCCTTCCCAGTGTGAAATCTTTCGGTGCTCTAGGCACGATGCATCCTAGCGATTGCTGCCTTGCGCCGAGGAGATTGAGGATCCGGCCTGACATGCTGATGCCTAACGTTTGAGCTCAGCGGCGGGCGCCGGCTTGCCGGCGCACGTCCGCTGGAGCGAAGGGTTAGGCGCGGATAGTTCGGAAAACATACACGGTGGCGAAGGTGATGTGCGCGAGCTACGGCTTCGGAGATTGCCTCGCCTGAAGACTGGCTAGCACCGCCTCAACATGGAGAAGGTACTCATCCACAACCGCAACAGACTCCGCGGCCTCATTGGGGGACGCTTTCTCTCCGCGACGGACAACAGCATTGCGTCGATCTCGGTGACTCTTGAGTCGGGCCCAGAACGGTTGTTGGTTTGGGCTGTCGCCCGACAGAGCCGAATAGACTCGCTGCACCCTCTCACTGCAAATGTCCTTGACCACGAACAGCCCGAGTATTGGTTCGGCTAGGTCCTTGTCGTCACGCAATGCGAACAACGCAGTGATTGCCCATTCTGTACACATCTCGGACGCGGCCTGGGACAAAACAACGGCCATTTCGTTCAGATTCGACGATAGTGTGTGCCGTGCTTCGTCAAGAAGCTTTTGATGAAACGGCTTGGTCAGTTCGGCAAGAAGCGCCGCGCTCATTCCGCGTGGTTGTTGATAGTAGCTGGGGTGGTATTCGTGGCTCATTGGTGCCTAGCGGGTCAGTTGCGTAGTGAGCGCGATTTGCGGCATTGGGCCTGCGCCTAACTTCCAATAATTGGCGAAAGCACTGGATATTGTGACGCGCCCTTTGTCTGACCGCGTCGATTCACCATGGAACCAAGGCCTTGCAATGTCCCGTACCTATCCGTCACTGCATATTAGGCTTGCTATTGGCAAAACTGATGTTTTCCGGAGTTTTGATAAATTATCGCGCCAAACCTCGCGGCATGCCGCCGTCAAGAACAGGGATGAGGGTGGAACCCTAAGTCAGAAGGCAGAAGTCAGAAGTAATTGTAGGTTAAATCGGCGTTCATTGGCGTTCATCGGTGGCGAAAAAACAAGGCGGATGGCGAAAATAAGACCAAGGGCGTTTCCTGCAAGCCACGATTGGCGTTACCTCCGCGCCCTTCGGTTCTGGTTTTTTGAGTAGGAATCCTTCGCGGCCTTCGTGGCCCTGGCGGTAAAGCTTTTCTTTTCCTCGGCGTCGTCCGCGACCTTGGCGGTGGGGCGTTTCCCTTCCCTTGCGTCCTCCACGGCCTTTGATAAAGCTTTCTTCGTAAATTCTTCCTTCGTGTCTGCGCTTTACGCCCATCCAAGGCGCCATCACCGCCCCGTCGCCTGCGCGAGCCGCGCGGCGTTGTCCTTCGTGTCGAACATGCTGATCGGCGTCTTGCCCTCGGCCGCCTTCGTCATGCGCGCGCGGATCTCGACCGCCATCTTGTCGCTGCGCTGAACGGCGGGGCGCGCCTGCATCGCCGCGAACCAGCGCATGAAATTCGGATATCCGGCCTTTTCGATGCCGCGGTCCGCGTGCCCCTTGGTCCAGGGATAGATCGCCATGTCGGCGATGGTGTACTCGTCGCCCGCGATCCACGCGCTATCGCGCAGCCGGTTGTCGAGCACGCGATAGAGGCGCACTGACTCGTTGTTGTAGCGGTCCTTCGCGTACTGGATGGTGTCCTTCGCATAGTTGTTGAAGTGGTTGGCCTGTCCGAACATCGGGCCGATGTGGCCCATCTGGAACATGAGCCACTGCAGCGTGTCGTAGCGCTTGCGCGCGTCCTTCGGCAGGAACTTGCCGGTTTTCTCCCCCAGGTACCAGAGAATCGCGCCCGACTCCATCATCGTGTAACGCCCGCCACCCGGCCCGTCGGTGTCGACGATGGCCGGAATCTTGTTGTTGGGGCTCAGCTTCAGGAATCCCGGCGTGAACTGCTCGCCCACGCGGATCAAAACGTCCACGTGCTTCCATTCGAGGCCGGTCTCCTCGAGCATGATCATGACTTTCTGGCCGTTGGGCGTGGGGGACGAATGCAACTCGATCACGGTAATCTCCTGTGGTGAAAAAGGCCAATTCTACCGGCAGCGGACGGCACATGTGCATCCGATACCCGGCGGCAGTGGGGCAGGCTCTCCGCGTGCGAGGGTCCCCGACCGGCGAACCCGCCCGTTGCCGTGCCCAGGCCAGTGCACGACGGGCTGCAGGTGCTGAATGACGGGAACGTTCTGGGCGGCCCTAGGATCTGTGCCAAACTGAAATGCTCATCACACAGTAAGATATACCGATGGAAGAAGTGACCGGCCTGCTCGCGCAGCACGGACTCGCGCTGGTTTTTGCTAACGTCATGCTGGCGCAGTTGGGCGTGCCGTTGCCCGCAGTGCCGCTGTTGGTCCTCGCCGGTGCTTTCGTCGCGCAGGGCAATCTGGCCTTGGCGCCATTGCTGATGGTGACGACGGTCGCATCGTTGCTTGGCGATACGCTATGGTATCTCGCCGGCCGGCGCCACGGCTATTCGATCCTGAGGACGTTGTGTCGGATCGCGATCGAGCCCGATTCGTGCGTCAAGCAGACGGAGAACGTGTTTTTGCGATGGGGCTCGGCTGCGCTCGTCGTAGCCAAGTACATCCCGGGTTTCGCCACAGTCGCGCCACCGCTCGCGGGAACGATGAAGATCCCCTTCCCGCGGTTTGTGTTCCTGAGCGCCGTGGGCGCATTGCTCTGGGCTGTGGCACCGATTGCCGCAGGCGCGTGGTTTCACGACGAGATCGATTGGGCACTGCAGCAACTTGAGCAAATGGGCGCGGGGGCTATAGCGCTAATTCTTGCCGTGCTCACGATTTATATCGGGATCAAAGCTGGCCAGCGCTATCTGCTCATCCGTTTTCTGCGCTCGGTAAGAATCTCGGTCGAGGAGTTGCGAGAGATACTGCAGCGTGAGAAGCAGCCCGTGATCCTCGATGCGCGCTCGGCACTGGCGCGCAAACTGGATCCCCGCGTTGTCCCTGGCGCGATTGCGGTGGATATCGATGATCCGGGCGGGGCGTTGCCCGCGCTGCCCGAAGACCGCGAGATCATCGTCTACTGTACCTGACCGAACGAGGCCAGCGCGGCGCGTGTCGCCCGGTTGCTCATGAGCAAGGGCTACAAACGGGTACGGCCGCTGGAGGGCGGGTTGGAAGCGTGGATCGCCGCCGGCGGTGCGGTCGAGGGTTTTGAATCGGGCTACTGAAACGAGAAGGTCACGCTACTTCGCGGGGTCAGGCTTGGTTAATTGCATAACCGACGACCCGCGCGTTCCGACTGACGGCCACAATGATATACGACTACGCAAGCCTGACCCTTTCGCTACGCGTTCATCATTATTCCCTTCGCGTCCTTGGCGTTGAGGCTTTTATTGTCCTTTGCGTCCTCTGCGGCCTTCGCGGTAAGGCTGTTATTTTCCTTCGCGATCTTGGCGTTGAGACTTTCGTTGTAAAGTCTTCCTTCGTGTCTAGGCTTTGCGCGCGAAGCCCCAACCCCCATCACCGCCATTGCCTGTGATAACCTGAGAGCACGCGCCGTGGTCGTCGCTTGGTAAACTTGCGGCGGCCCGCTTTCAATCCTTTCTTCAACGCAGCAGACGGGAGTGCTCATGTCAGACAGGAAAGCCGAAACAAGTGTCCCCATTCACGATCCCATGGCGCGGCGCTGGAGCCCGCGCGCCTTCGACATATCGAGGCCAGTCTCACGCGAACAGCTCGCGACCCTGCTCGAAGCGGGGCGCTGGGCGCCGTCCTGCAACGGCGATGAGCCGTGGCGCTATCTCATCTGGGACCGCGCTCGCGACCCGGAGGGGTTCAACAAGGCTTTTGAGTGCCTCTCGGAGAACAACAAGAAGTGGGTGAAGACCGTGCCGCTGCTCATGCTTTCGTGCGCCGGCAGCGACTTCCAGGCCACCGGCAAGCCCAACCGCTGGACCCAGCACGACACCGGCGCCGCGAGCGTATCGATGGCGCTGCAGGCCACCGCGCTCGGCCTCGTCATCCATCAAATGGGCGGATACGATGTTGACAAAATACGCGCCGCTTTCAACATTCCCGCCGACTACACCCCCATGGCGATGATCGCAGTCGGCTACCAGGCCGCGTCGCCAGACGTTCTCGATGAGGAGACCAAGGCCAAGGAGCTGCGCCCGCGCACGCGCAAGCCGCTCGCCGAGCGCTTCTTCGAAGGGGGCTGGGGCAAAGGCGTCCAGTTCTGACTTTTAGTATGCGCGCGCGTGAGCCCGCGGTCACGGCCAATGGCGGTGGGGTATGAACGAGACGCGCGTGGCCGCGCCCGAAGAGAACGCGCAGATCGCCGACCTGCTGCGGGAGACCGCGCAGCTGCTGGAGGCACAGGGCGCGAATCCGTTCCGCGTGAACGCTTACCGCAACGCCGCGGCGGAAATTGCACGGCTGCCGGAGAGCGTGCGGGCGATATTCGACGAGAAAGGCGTGGCCGGCCTTGAAGCATTGCCGCACATCGGGCGCGGGATAGCCGCCGCCATTGCGGAGATGCTGATCACGGGCCGCTGGAGCCAGCTCGAGCGCCTGCGGGGCACAGTCGACGCGGTGCAACTGTTCCGGACCGTGCCCGGTATCGGCCCCGGCCTCGCCGAGCGCATCCACGACGAGCTGCACGTCGATACGCTGGAGGCGCTCGAAGTCGCCGCCCACGACGGGCGCCTCGAGGCCGTTGCGGGCGTGGGGCCGCGGCGCGCTGCCGCGATCCGCGCCGCGCTCGAAAACATGCTGCGGCGGAGACGGGTGCGGGGGCCCATCGCGCCGACACCGGCACGCGGTCCTCAGAGTGCTTTGCTGCTCGAGGTGGACCGCGAGTACCGCGACAAGGCGGAGGCCGGAAAGCTTGCCACGATCGCGCCGCGGCGCCTGAACCCGGAGGGCAAATGGTGGCTGCCGGTGCTGCACGCGCACCGCGACGGCTGGCACTTCACCGCCCTGTACTCCAATACGGCGCAGGCGCACCGCCTCGGAAAAGTGCGGGACTGGGTCGTGATCTATTTCTACGATCACGATCACGCCGAAGGGCAGCATACAGTCGTGACAGAAACTCGCGGTCCGCTCGCCGGCCGGCGTGTCGTGCGCGGGCGCGAGCCCGAGTGCAAGGAGCACTACGCGGGGTTGGACTTCTCGACCGCAGATAAGCGCAGATAAACGCAGATAAACGCAGATAAGATCAACATTTGAACCGCCGAGACGCCGAGAAAAGCAAGTTCCAACCTGAACCGCTGAGGCGCCAAGCACGCCAAGAAAGCTTCATTTCACGATCTACGATTCACGGGCTCAACAATCTAGTCCCATTGAAGATGCAGGGCACCGTCAGTCCCGAGCGCAGCGCGGGTGTTGAACCGCACGCCTTCGTTCGACAGCAGACGTTGCAGCCATGCGGTGTCCTCCCGGGACGCGCGGTTCAGGCGAAAGCCGCGAATCTTCATTGGTAATAGGGCGCAGCTCAACAGTTCGCCGCTTGCCGGGGCAATCGTCGGAAAATACATCAGGGAGAGGTCGGGACGGAACGATTCGTGTCCCCGGATTCCCTCATAGTCGTTCATGAAATCCCCGCAGCCATACAAAATCAGCTTGCCCCGGTAGGCCTCAATCGCGAGCGGGTGATGCGACGAGTGCCCATGAACAAGATCGACGCCTCCTGCATCAATGAGGCGATGCGCGAATACCTGGTGCTCGCCCGGGATGTCGTAACCCCAGTTGCCGCCCCAGTGGACGGAAGCGATCGCGACATCGCCCGCTCGCTTGCCTGCGACAACGCGCTCTGATATCGCGTCGGCCGTGCGCGGCGCAAGATCGGCCAGAAAACTGACGCCGGAGCGCTCCTTGCGCGCCGCCCAGTCGGCCGGAACGCCGGAGCTCTCCAGGCTGAAGGCGAAGACGAGCGCGCGCGCGCCGCCGTGGAGATCGATGACGCCCGGCGCAGTCGCCTCGGCTTCGTCGTTCCCGGCGCCGGCCGTGCCGATACCGGCCGCTCTCAGCGCCGCAAGCGTCTCCCGCAGGCCCGCGTAGCCCCAGTCGAGTACGTGATTATTGGCGAGCACGCAACAGTCGATGCTCGCCGTAGTCAGGCAGAGGACATTGGCCGGATGCATGCGGTAGTTGATGCCCTTTCCGGGCCACGCATCCTCAGCCGCGGTCACGGACGTCTCGAGATTGATGATGCGCGCCTGGGGCGCCGCGCGCTTGAGTTCGGCCAAGGCGTCGCCCCAGATGTATGCGTAATCCACCGGTTTTCGGATTAGCCCATGAGCCTCCTCGGCCAGCTCGACGTAGCCCTGCGCCGAGCGCATGTACGGCTCGAAGAGGTGCGGCTTGCTCGGATGCGGCAGGATCTGGTCGATGCCGCGGCCGGTCATCACGTCGCCGCAGAGAAAAAGCGTGACTCCATGCGCCGGCCGGACCGACCCTTCAGCCGCCTGCGAGCGGGTTTCTGATTCTCCGATCATCGGGTCCCTATATCCACATGAGCGCCGCGGCACGGTGCTCGAGTGCCCAGAGCAACCGGCGTTAGTAGGTCACATTTTCCCACTCCGGACACGGCCGCTCCGCAAACGGCAGATCCCAGGCCGCGCAGTTCGAAGCATCCACGATCTGCACCGGCAGCAAAATTTCGCGCGGTACGCGCTCACCACGCAAGTGGCGGAGCGCGGCTTCAGTGGCAACGCAGGCGATCTTCATCGCGTCGAAGTCCGCGGTTGCGAGGAGCTTACGGTCCTTGATCGCCGTAATCGCTTCCGGTACCGCGTTTACGCCGACGACCGACGCGCATCGGCCTGCGATCTCGAGGGCCTCGATGGCCGCTAGCGCCATGAGATCGTTGGCGGCCAGGACAGCGTCGATACGGGGCAGGGCGGGCAGCAGCTCGCGCATGAACTGGAGCACCGGTTCGCGCTGATAATTGCCCGGTCGCGATGCGACGACACGCACATCGGGCCAGTGGCGGAGCGTGTCGTGGAAGCCACGCATCCGCTCCCGGTTCGTGACCGCGCCGGCCACGCCTTCGATGATGACCAGGTCACCCCGACCGTCAATGTGGCGGAACAGGTACTCGGCGATGTCGCAGCCGAGCCGGTAATCGTCCGAGCCGATAAATGCGATGAAATCACCCTCATCGAGCCGGTTGAGGTAGTTGACGATCGGGATGCGGGCCGCGCCGAGTTTTTTGACCGATACGTTCATCGCGGTGTCGTGCACGGGCACGAACACGACCGCGTCTGGCCGCTCGGCGATGGCGCGATCGACGAGCGCGATCTGTTCCTCGATGTCATCCGGCTTGTCCGGCACGTAATGCACGACTTGCGCGCCGCAGCGCGCCGCGGTCCGCTCGGCGCCAGCACGCGCCGCGGCGTACGCCGGATTCATGCGGTTCTTGGTGAATACCCCAATGATCGGACGCTCGTGGCCCGCTCGTTGAAATGCGGTCATGCGGAGTAATCAAAAAACAATGCCCGCCAGCGGGCGGGCAAATTTCCAGGCACGGCTTTTTCCTAAGGATTTTGTCGGGGCTAAGCCCGACAAAATTCTAGGCGGTTGCCGTATTCATGTTGATCCGCGCGAACGTGCCGGACGGCACCCCGTCCGCGACTTTCTCGTTCAGGAAGTTGAACTCGAGCTTCGTTCCAACGGGGTCCTGCAGGAACACCTGGTAGCCGGCGTCCGGGACGTTCTGCTCCTCGAACGCAACACCCACCTTTGTCAGGCGCTTGCGGAAGTCGGCCGCGCCCGATGCCTTGAACGCGATGTGGTCGACCGCGCCGGTGTGTTTTTCGCTCTTGGCGAGCGAGCCGTCGGCGAAGCGCGCCGACACGTGAAGGATCGGATTGTCGCCGTCATAGAGCCAGATCCCCGGGTTCTGAAATGTAGGGCGGTCGCCTTTTTTCCACCCCAGCAGCTCCCCGTAGAACTTCTCGATCGCGGGCAAATCGCTTACCGAGCAGCGAATATTGAAATGCAAGAAACCCTCAAACTTCATGGAAATCTCCTGTTACGTCGCGGGATAAGGCGCGGCGCTTCCAAGCTGCGCCGGTCAAGGGCTGAATTTTGCCTCTGTCCGGGGCAGGGGGCAATACTCGGAAAAACTCATGCGGCCCAGGGATCGGGTGCGTCCGGCTTGACGCCGTAGCGAGCGATCGCCTGCTCGACTATGGCAGGCTTGATCGCGCCCTCGTCGGCAAGCGCCTTCAGCGCGGCGATTGCGATGTGGGTCCGGCTTACTTCGAAGAAATCGCGAAGCGCCGCGCGGGTGTCGCTGCGGCCGTAGCCATCGGTGCCCAGCGCGACATAGCGCCGCGGTACCCACGGTCGGATGAGGTCGGCGACCGCGCGCACGTAGTCGCTCGCGGCTACGATCGGGCCGGCTGTGCTGTCCAGGCAGGACTCGAGATGGCTTTTTTCCTTTGTCCCGGGATTTAACCGGTTGCGGCGCTCGATTCCCATCGCCTCGCGCCTGAGCTCCGTGAAGCTCGTGACGCTCCAGACATTCGCCGCGATGCCCCAGTCTTTTTCAAGCAGGTCGGCGGCAGCGATTGCTTCGCGCAGGATGGTGCCGCTGCCCAGGAGTTGGGTGCGCGCATCCTTGCGTTCCTTGAGCCGATACATGCCGCTCAGGATGCCTTTTTCCGTGTCCGCCGGCAGCGCGGGTTGCGGGTAGTTCTCGTTCATCACCGTGAGGTAATAGAAAACATCCTCCTGCTCTTCGAGCATGCGCCGCATGCCGTCGCGCACGATCACCGTCAGCTCGTAGCCGAAGCAGGGATCGTAGGCTCGGCAGTTCGGCACCGTGGAGGCGATGAGATGGCTCGTTCCGTCCTGGTGCTGCAGGCCTTCGCCCGAGAGCGTCGTTCGCCCAGCGGTTGCACCCAGGAGAAAGCCGCGAGAGCGGCAATCGCCCGCCTGCCAGATGAGATCGCCAACGCGCTGGAAGCCGAAAATCGAGTAGAAGATGTAGAACGGCAGCATCGGGGTGCCGTGCACGCTGTACGCGGTCGCGGCGGCGGTCCATGAAGAAATGGCGCCTGCTTCAGTGATGCCCTCCTCGAGGATCTGCCCTTCCTGCGCCTCCTTGTAATAGAGCAGCTCATCGCGGTCCTCGGGCTCGTAGAGCTGGCCGACCGCCGAGTAGATCGCGACCTGCCGGAACAACGACTGCATGCCGAAGGTGCGTGCTTCGTCGGCGACGATCGGCACGATGCGTTTGCCGATGCCGGCGTCCTTGAGCAATTGCGCGAGCAATTTAACGAAGACCATCGTCGTGGATTCCTCGCGCTCGCCCGAGCCGTCGAGCAGGCGCTTGAAGCTGGCGAGTGCCGGCACGGGCAGCCTCGACGCAGTGCGCGTGCGAGCGGGAAGATAGCCGCCGAGCCCCCGCCGTCGCGCGTGCAGGTAGCGCATCTCCTGGCTGTCAGCGGAGGGCTTGTAATAGCGAAGCGCTCTCACGTCCTCGTCGGAAAGTGGCACCGCGAAGCGGTCTCGGAAGGCGAGCAGCGCCTCGTCCTCGAGCTTCTTTTGCTGGTGCGCGCCCATCTTGCCCTGACCCCAGTGGCCCATGCCGTAGCCTTTCTTCGTCTGGGCAAGGATCACAGTGGGCTGCCCTTTGTGCTGCGCCGCCGCCAGATAGGCGGCGTAGATCTTCACCGGATCGTGACCGCCGCGGCGCAGACGGTCGATGTCATCGTCGGACAGGTGCGCAACGATGGCCTGCAGTTCAGGATATTTGTTAAAGAAGTGCTCCCGATTGAAGCGTCCGTCCGTGGCAGCGTATTTCTGGAACTCGCCATCCACGGTTTCGTGAAGGCGTTTCAGGATCACATTCTCGGTATCACGGGCGAAAAGGGGATCCCAGTCCGAGCCCCAAAGCAGTTTGATCACATTCCAGCCGGCACCGGCAAAGAGCCCTTCGAACTCCTGGATGATCGAGCCGTTGCCCCGCACCGGGCCGTCCAGGCGCTGCAGATTGCAGTTGACGACGAAGATCAGGTTGTCGAGACCCTCGCGCGCGGCGAGCGAAAGACCGGCCAGCGACTCCGGCTCATCCATTTCGCCGTCGCCGACAAAGGACCAGACCTTGCGACCTGCCGTGTCGAGAACACCGCGGTGCTGGAGGTAGCGCATGAAGCGCGCCTGGTAGATCGCGTTCACCGGTCCAAGCCCCATCGCGGCGTTGGGAAACTGCCAGAACTCCGGCATAAGGTAGGGATGGCAGTACGACGACAATCCGTGCCCGCCCGTCTCGCGTCGGTAGTTCTCGAGTTGCGTTTCGGTTAGCCGGCCCTCCAGATACGCGCGGGCGTAGACACCCGGAGACGCATGGGGCTGAAACCACACGAGATCGCCCGACTGCCCCGCGCGGAAGAAATGATTGAGTCCCACCTCGAAGAGATCGGCGATGGAGGCGTAGGTCGCGATGTGGCCGCCTAGCTCGGGGTGGTCGCGGTTCGCGCGCACCACCATTGCGAGTGCGTTCCAGCGCACGATCGAACCGATGCGCTGCTCGGTCTCGAGATTTCCCGGAAACTGCGGCTGGTCCGCGAGCGGGATCGTGTTGCAGTAGGGCGTATTGAAAACTGGGGGCAGCGGCACGCGCGCGGCACGCGCCTGGTCGAGCAGCTTCCGCAGGATGAAGGTCGCGCGCTCGCCGCCTTCGCTTTTCACCAGCGATTCGAAGGCGTCCATCCAATCCCGTGTCTCGACGGGATCGGGGTCGGCGGGCATTACGCGCCAAAAGGCGGCGGTGAAATCGGAGAGATCTGTCATTTCAAACTTCCGTGAACGGTGAGTGGTGAGTCGTGAGTGGACGGCGCGGCTGATTCGCACCGTCACCTCACTCATGGTACTGCGGGCGGGGCGGCACGGGGTTGCGATCGGAGCTGTTCATCTAACTGAAAGTGGCATATTATTCTGTTAGCAGCACAACTTACAGCATTTTATGCCATTACCAGAACTGGATACGATAGATTGGAAGATCCTGGACCGGCTGCAGCAGGACGCGCGCATCGCCAATGTCGATCTTGCGCGCGCAGTCAATCTGTCCCCCTCGCCATGCCTGAACCGGGTGCGCCGGCTGGAGGCCGAAGGAATCGTCAGCCGCCACGTGACGCTGCTCGATCCGCTCAAGCTCGGTCTCACGGTGAGCGTTTTCATTCAGGTTAGCCTGGAAAAGCAGATGCGAAATGCGCTGGATGCGTTCGAGAGCTCGGTGCTGGCGCGCGGGGAGGTGATGGAGTGCTACCTGATGACGGGCGACGCGGATTATCTTCTGCGAGTCGTAGTGCCGGACATGCCGTCACTCGAGCGCTTCATCGTGGACTACCTTGCACGGATCCCCGCCGTGTCGAACATCCGCTCGAGCTTCGCGCTGAAACAGGTGAAGTACCAGACCGCACTGCCCCTGCCAGTGTCGCCGGCTGGTAAGGAAGGGAAGCGATCGCGCTCGTGACTCTTATCACCCATCACCCATCACCCGGCAGGAGTGGCTTCACCGATTGTTTCTTTACCGTCGTTGGCGCAGCATGGCATCGGCTTTTTAGGGAGGGGCGACTCATGAACGCACTATGCACCCTGGTCAAGACGTACGGCCCGCTGCTCGGGCGGATTCTGATTACGGTCATCTTCCTGCGGTCGGCTTTCGGCAAAATCACCGGATTTTCAGTGGTGGCAGCTGGAATGGCAAAGAAGGGCATGCCCTTTGCCGAATTCTTGCTCGTGGGCGCGATCGCGTTCGAGATCGTTGGCAGCCTGATGGTGCTGTTTGGCTGGAAAGCGCGCTGGGGAGCATTGCTTCTCGTCCTCTTCACGATTCCCGCGACGCTCTTCTACCACGATTTCTGGAACATGGAGGCAGCGCAATACCGGGGCCAGTTGAATCACTTCATGAAAAACCTCTCCATCGTTGGCGCGCTGATCTTCGTGATAGGCATGGGCCCGGGTCCGCTCAGCCTGGAGAAGTCGCGGGAGCAGCCCGGTTCGTGATCAGACCGCGGCAAAGTACCCCGCGCCTCGCGCAGCGGGCACAGGAGATCGAGCCGTTCCACGTCATGGCGATCCTTGCGCGCGCGCGGGAGCTGGAAGCGCAAGGGCACGATATCGTGCACATGGAGGTGGGCGAGCCGGATTTCCCGACGCCGGAGCCGGTGCGCCGGGCCGGCATCGCGGCGCTCGAGAAAGGAGAGCTCTATTACACGCCGGCGCTCGGACTCTCCGAGTTGCGGCAAACGATCGCGCGCTTCTACGGCCAGCGCTACGGGGTCACGGTCTCACCTGCGCGCGTCATCGTCACGACCGGGGCATCCGGCGCGCTCATGCTCGCGTGCGCTGCGCTCGTCGATGCGGGCGATGAGGTGATCCTTGCCGATCCCGGCTATCCGGCCAATCGCCAGTTCGTGCGCGCGATGGGGGGCGTGCCGAAGTCTGTGCCGGTGGACGCGTCGAGTGCCTACCAACTCGCCCCCGATCACCTCGAGCGCGCATGGGGAGAGCGTACTGCCGCTGCACTCGTCGCTACGCCATCCAATCCCACGGGCACGCTGATCTCGACGGAGCGCCTCGCGGCAATGGTGGAGATCGCGCGCGCAAAAGAGGGAACACTGATCGTGGACGAGATCTATCACGGGCTCGTCTACGAGGGCGACCCCACCACGGTGCTCGCGCTTGCCGACGACGTCTTCGTGATCAACAGTTTCTCCAAGTACTTCAACATGACAGGGTGGCGGCTGGGCTGGATGGTGGTCCCGGAGAGCTATATCACCAGCATCGATCGGCTCTCGCAGAATCTGTATCTTGCGGCGCCCACGACAGCCCAGTACGCAGGGCTTGCCGCATTCGAGCCGGAGACGCTTGCCATCCTCGATGGTCGAGTGAAGGAGTTCAAGGCGCGGCGCGACTACCTGCTCCCCGAGTTGCGCCGCCTTGGCTTCGACATCCCGGTGACGCCGCAGGGCGCGTTCTACATTTACGCGGGCTGCGCGAAGCACACGGGCGACAGCTTCGTGTTTGTGCGCGACTTGCTGGAGCGGGCAGGCGTCGCGATTGCGCCGGGGAACGACTTCGGCTCTAATCAATCTGAGAAATACGTGCGTTTTGCCTACACGAACTCGATCGAGCGGCTCAAGGAGGGTGTGCGCCGCATTGCCCGCTTCCTTAGGGCGCGATGAGTGACGGGTGACGGGTGACGAGTGACGAGTGACGAGTGATGAGTGATGAGTGATGAAGTAACCTGGAGGAGATCGAAATGAGTGGCGTTCCCAGTATCGAGTGCAAACCGGACGGTCCCTATCTCGTCAAGGACCTTGAAGATTTTCGGAACTCGAGGTCAGACCGTATTCCGACCAAGCCCGTCATCGCGCTGTGCCGGTGCGGGGGGTCTGCTAACAAGCCGTTCTGCGATGGCACGCACCGGAACAATGGGTTCTCCGGCGCGAAGCTGGCTGACGGTAGCGCGGACAAGCAGGACAGCTACCGGGGTCAGAAGATCACTATTCACGACAATCGGGCTATTTGCGCGCACGCGGGGCATTGCACCGACGGGCTTGCCGCGGTGTTCAAGTACGGGAAGGAACCCTGGATTGATCCGGATGGGGCCAATGTCGAGGCCATTATCGAGGTTATTCAAAAATGTCCCTCCGGTGCGCTGAGCTACTCGCTTGGCGGCGATAAGAGTCAGGTCGCGGCGTTGAAACCGTCAATCACTGTCACGAAAGACGGACCATACCAAGTTGTCGGAGACGTCCAGCTAATGGGTGAGTCATGGGGCCAAGGGGCCTTGAAGGAGCGTTACACGTTATGCCGTTGCGGGGCCTCCAAAAACAAGCCTTTTTGCGATGGGAGTCATTGGCAGGTCGGATTCAAGGACGAGAAGAACTAACGAAGTCCCAGGTTCCATGTTTAAAGTTCCATGTTCCAAGTTCAATGTTCAAAGCGGGGAACTTCGCGTGCGACGTTCGTCCAACCTTGAACCTTGAACCTTGAACCTTGAACCTTGAACCTTGAACCTTGAACCTTGAACCTTGAACCTTGAACCTTGAACCTTGAACCTTGAACCTTGAACCTTGAACCTTGAACGCTTATGGCTCTCCAATCTCCCGCCCGTCGTCGAGTGCTCTACAGGATTACGCGGCTTGGTGGCGCGGCGCTTGCGTTAACCGGCGTCTCGCTGAGTGCTGTCCGCGCCGCCGCTCCCGACGCTGAGCGACAGCGTTTCATGGCGCATGCGTATGAGATGCGCCGACGCGCGATCGCAAGCGGCGACCAGGCATTCGGCGCGGTGGTCGTGAAGAACGGCCAGGTCGTTGGCGAAGGCGTGAGCGCGGTGCTGACGACGCCCGACCCGACCGCCCATGGTGAGATGCAGGCGATTCGCGACGCCGCGCGCCGGCTCGGTTCCGCGAAGCTGGCAGGTTGCGAGCTCTACACGACATTCCAGCCATGCCAGATGTGCGAAACTGCCGCGTATTGGGCCGGAATCGAGCGTATCTTTTACGGCGAGGCGGTGACGGACGGCGGAGCCCCGCGTTACCGTAGTTGTTAAGACTTTAGCCGCAGATAAACGCAGATGAACGTGGATCAGATCAAAATCGAAATAGACAGGATTAACAGGATTCACAAGATTCCTTTTTCAACGTTTTGGTTTCGATCTTGTTAATCTTGTAAATTATATTTTTGCCGGCGTGTATCGGCGTTTATCAGCGGCTCAACGGTTCTACTCTTGTTTTTGGTCTTCTCTTTCTTGTAGATATAAATCTGTGTTTATCCGCGTTCATCTGCGGCTAATTTTTCTTTTTGCGTTGCTGCAGTGTCCCGCGGTGCTTGCCGCGGCTACGACGTATCCCGTGCCTGAGAGTGCGTTCAACGTCGGGCACGCAGCGATTCGACCCGGCCGCACCGAGCAGGACCATTTCTCGATCAAGCTCGCGTTTCCGTCGGCCGCCGTAATTGATCATTACCGCGGCTATTTCTCGAGATTCATCGAGTGCCGCGGCCGCGGCACGCCATGGGAGGCCGGCCCCGATGCGTCCACGCAGACACCGAAGTTCGTTCATCAGATGGTTCGACACTGGGTGACGGAAGATAACCGCGAAGTGATTACGCTCGCCATTCGCTATACTTCCGCGGGCACCGATTGGAAGGACCGCCCGGACAACGATGTGCAGCGCGTCACCCTGTTGTACGAGAAAGTCTTTGACGCGAAACGGGCCGCACGCTCGGAAGGTTCCTCGTGCGATGACAGGCCCGTGCCCCAACGCCGAGCGCCACGGCCGGGGCCCTTCATCGCGCCCTAGTCGACCGTCGGCGCGATGAATGCGGGATGATGCGCCTCGAACCTGGTGATGTGAACGGGTGATGGGAACTGGTGACGGAGATACTGGTGATGAAGTGCAATGCGCTTTTCCGTCACCATCTTTTATCACCATTATTCATCACCTCTTACCAAAGATCAGAGTGATCGAAGCAGCAATGACACGCCGCTCAGCGTGAGCAAGGTGCCGATCACGCGCGCCGCGTGATCGCGCGAGATATTCAGGTGCAGGCGGTTGCCGCACCACAGGCCGATGGCCATGACGGGTAAGAGCAGCGCCGCGGTGACGAGGACATCCTTGGTCATGAGGCCCGCGAGGGAGAAGAGGAGGATTCGGCCGACCGTGGTGACCATGAAGACCACCGGCATCGTGGCCCGGATCTGCTCGGGCGTCGAGCCGCGGCCCACGAGGTACATGACGTAGAATGGTCCGCCGACGCCAAAAACCGACGACGTCGTTCCGCCGAGGAGCCCGAATGGCGCCGCCATCCAACGCCCGAATCGAAAGGCCGATTCTCGCTTCACCGCATAGTAGATGCCATAGGCAGTGATGAACGCGCCCAGGGTTGGGAGCAGGAACTCGCCCGGCACGCTCACCAGTATGGAAACGCCGATCAGCATTCCCGCGACGAGAAAAGGGAGCATCGGCAGGACGTCGCGCTTGTTCACCCCTTCACGCAGCCGGAACCCTTGTGAGTACGAGGCGGTCGCGTCGAGCAGGACGACCACCGGCACGGCAAACTTCAGTGGAAAAACGTGTGCCAGCAGCGGAATTGCGATCAGCGTGGAGCCGAAGCCGGAGATGCCGAAGATCACGTACGCCCCCAGGACCGTCAGCGGCGCGACGACGATGATGACAATCGAGGGCATACGGCCGATCGCGGCTCAACCCGAGTTGCGCAAGCCGGCGGCGATTCCGTTTATCGTGAGGTGAAGCGCGCGCCGCGTGCGTTCGTCCGTGTCGCCGCCACGGTAGCGCTTGAGCAAATCGACCTGGAGGTGGTTGAGGGGATCGAGATACGGAAAGCGATTGCGTATCGACCGCGCGAGCACCGGGTTGTCTGCCAGCAGTTCCTCTTGCTGTGTGATTTCCGCGAGCCACTTGCGGCCACGGTGCCATTCCGCGGCGATGCGGCCAAAGATCTCCCGCCGCAAGTCGACATCCGGAACGAGCTCGGCGTAGCGCGAGGCAATCGCGAGGTCGGTCTTGGCAAGCACCATGTCCATGTTCGACAGCACGCTGCGGAAGAAGGGCCACTCCGAATGCATTTCGCGCAGCTCGTCGAGCGTACCGAGCTTCTGCGCGATGCATTCCTCTGCCGCGGTGCCGAACCCGTACCAACCGGGCAGCATCAGCCGGCACTGGCTCCAGCTGAACACCCACGGGATCGCGCGCAGATCCTCGACGCGTTGGGTGCCGTGGCGGCTGGGGGGGCGGCTGCCGATGTTGAGGTCGGCAATTTCGGCAATCGGCGTCGACGCTCGGAAGTAGTCGGTGAAGCCGGCTGTTCCGACGGTCAACTTGCGATAGGCGCGCAACGCCGAAGCGGAGAGCGCATCCATGATTTCGGCATGTCGCTGGCGCCGTGAATGCGGCGGACGCCGGCCCAGGCTGGCCTCGAGCGCTGCGGCCGCCAGTGTCTCGAGGTTGCGGTGTCCATTCTCCGGATCGGCGTACTTGCCGGCGATCACCTCACCCTGCTCGGTGAGGCGCAGCGCACCGTCCACGGTTCCCGCCGGCTGCGCGAGAATAGCGTCATAGCTCGGGCCGCCACCGCGGCCGACGGTGCCGCCGCGGCCGTGGAAAAGGCGCAGCCGGACACCGTTCTTGCGGCATACCGCGAGCAGCGCCGATGCGGCCTTGTATAGCGACCAGTTCGAAGTGAGGTACCCGCCGTCCTTATTGCTGTCCGAGTAGCCGAGCATCACTTCCTGGACGCTGCCACGCGCATCCACCCATGCGCGGTAGAGCGGCAGGCTTAGCGCCGCATCCAGGATGGCGCCGCAACGCTCGAGATCGGCGATCGACTCAAACAGCGGGATGACGTCCATTTCGAGCATCGGTGTCGCTCCGCCGCCAGCGGGCCGGTAGAGGCCCACTTCGCGCAGGAGGACGCCGACCTCGAGAAAATCCGAGACCGATTGGCAGTGCGAGATCACGTAGTGGGGCACCGCGCGCGGGCCCAGTCGCCGCCGTCCCTCAGCCGCCTCCGTGAGAATTGCCAGTTCCTCCAGCACCGAGGTCGAATAGGGAAGGTGCGGATTGCGCAACAGCCGCGGTCCCGCAAGCTCGCGCGCGAGCAGCGTTGTGCGCGAGCCCTCATCGAGACTGGTGTAGCCAGCCTCGACCCCGGCGCGCGCCAGCAGCTCGGCCACGGCAGCCTCATGCCTCGCGGAGCTCTGCCGCAGGTCGATTGGCGCCAGATGAAATCCGAATACACTCACTTTTCGCCGTAGCTCGCGCAGCCGCCCCCCCGCGAGCCGCTCTGCACCCTGCGCAGCGAGGCTGCGCTCGATGGTATCGAGGTCCGCCGCGAAACCTTCTGCGTCGGCATACGGCTCGCGGGCAGAACGCGGCGCGCGGACCGGGCGCAAGCCGGCGAGCGCACCGGCGCTCGCCGCCAGCCGGGCGTAGATTCCCGTCAGCGCGCGGCGGTAGGGCTCGTCTACGCGGTAAGGCGAATCGTCCTCGGAGGCCTCGACCAGTGCACGAATCTCCGCCGGCTCAGGCTTGATGCGAGTCGAGAGCGACAGCTCGCGGCCGAGCGCGTTGACCTCCTCGAGGTAGTGGCCGAGGATGAGTCGCGTCTGTTCGCGCAGTGCAAACGCGAGCACCTCGGGGTTGACGTGAGGATTGCCGTCTCGATCGCCGCCAATCCACGTGCCGACGGTGAGAAAGGGCGGCAGCCAGGGCGTGCGCTCGAGGCCGAGGCGCTTCTGGAGCCTGGTCTCTATCCCGGAATAAAGCCGGGGCAGCTCCGCAAGGAAGGTCAGCCTGAAGTACGCCAGGCCGTTCTCGATTTCGTCAGCGACGGCGAGCTTCGCCAGCCGCAGCATCGAGGTCAGCCACAAACGCAGCACCTCGCGTCGCAACGCCTCGTCGCGTTCAGGAGTCGGCGGGGCATCGACCAGCCGCGCGATTCCGCGCTCGCATTCGAGTATGCTCTGGCGCTGCACTTCGGTGGGATGGGCTGTCAGCACGGGGCTCACGTGCGCGCGGCTGAACCATTGGACGATCGCCTCGCCCGTAGCGCCCGCTTCGAGCGCACGTTCGAGCGCAAACGCGACGCTACCCGAGGGCGCCCGGCCATCCATGGCATCCCCGCGCTCGCGACGGTTCCGCTCCGCGTCCTCGGCGATGTTGATCAGATACGAGAAGTAGCTGAACGCGCGCACGACGTGCAGCGTTTGCTCGATGTCGAGGGCGTCGAGTTGTTGCTCGAGGTCGGCCTCGACGGCGGGCGCCTGGGCATCCTCGTCGGTTTTCGCGCGGCGAAAGCCGACTGCTGTCTGCCGAATGCGTTCGATGCGCTCCAGAGTCGCCGCGCCGACCTGCTCCCGTATCACGTCTCCGAGCAGACGTCCCAGGAGCCGCCGGTCTTCGCGCAGGCGGCGCTCGTCGTTCTCCAGCAGGCTGTCGGGCGCGTCGTCCATAAATGGCGCACCTATTATAGTGCGCGCCAGCGGCTACAATAGTCACATGTCACGAGTCACGAGTTTTAGCTCATGAAGGAAACCACGCTCATCGTGGTCCGCCACGCCGAAACCACCTGGAATCGCGAGAAGCGAATGCAGGGCACGACCGATACGACGCTGTCTGATGTCGGCCGCGCCCAGGCGCAGGCGCTTTCCCGCCGGCTTGCTCGTCAGGCGTTCTCGGCGCTCTATAGCAGTGACCTGAGCCGCGCGCGGGACACGGCGCATGCCATCGCGCAACAAACGCGGCGCGAACTCCTGCTCGAGCCGCGACTACGGGAGCGTGCATTCGGTATCTTCGAGGGGCTTATCGCGGACGAGATCCGGGCGCGCTATCCGGAGGAGTACGCCCGCTTCGCGAGCCGCGACCCTGACTATGAAGTACCCGGCGGCGAGAGCGCCCGCGGATTCACGCAGCGTTGCCTGGGTTGCCTGGCCGAGATCGCCAACCGCCACCCAGGCGAGGACGTCGTAGTGGTCACGCACGGACTCGTGCTCGACTCGCTTTACCGGGCAGCGCACGGACTCGACCACGGCGTGCAGCGCCCGGTGCCCCTCATCAACGCGAGCGTGAATCTTTTCGGATACGGCTCGAGCATCTGGCGCATGGTGGAGTGGGGTGACGTGACGCACCTCGCCGAGGACGAGATCACGGTTTACCGGGGCAGCGCCGGTTGAATCCGTGAGTCGTGATTCGTGAGTCGTGAATCGTGAAACGTGAATCGTGAAACGTGAATCGTGAAACGTGAATCGGGCTCAGTTAAAACCCAAGAATTAGCCGCAGATAAACGCAGATAAACACAGATTGAGATATACAAGAGAGAGAACCAAAACAGGAACAGACCTGCTTAGCCGCCGATGCACGCCGATAATGCAGAAGAAGTGATGGATAATGGTGATACGAAATGGTGATGAAGAAAAGCTGTCCCTTCGTCCATCACCAGTAATCATCACCATTTCTCATCACCAGTACGCGTCACCAGTTCTTGGTCGCGGGTCGCCGTGAGGAATGGATACCGTTGTCTTAGTTCACGGGCTGTGGGTCCATGGTATCGCGATGGAATTGATGCGCCGCCGCGTGGCGCGCGCGGGATATCAGGCGCTGGCGTACTCCTACCCATCCATGCGGCTGACGCTCAACGAGAACGCCGGGCGGCTCGCGCGTTATTTGCGCGAGTTGCCTGCTTCACGGCTGCATCTGGTCGGCCACAGTCTTGGCGGGTTGATCGTACTGAAGACTATCGAGCAGGCAACGGCGCTGCCCCCGGGCCGGGTCGTGTTGGCGGGGACGCCCTTTGGGGAGAGCTACGCGGCGCGGAGGTTGGAGCGCCTGCCGGGCGGGCGCACAGCGCTCGGGCGCAGCCTGCCCGAATGGCTCGAGATCGCGCACTCCAGGCCGGCGCCAGACCGTGAGATCGGCGTGATCGCGGGCAGCTCGCCCTTCGGGCTCGGGCGTCTCGTCGCGCCGGAATTGCCTCGGCCCAACGATGGGGTCGTGAGCGTCAAGGAGACACGGCTGCCCGGGATGCGCGATCATATCGTCCTGCCCGTGAGTCATTCGGGGATGCTGGTTTCGCGCCACGTCGTGCGCCAGATTTGCGCCTTTCTTCGCAATGGTGCCTTTGCCCGATAGGGCGGAGGCACGAGCCAAGAGGGAAGGAGAGATGCAGGATTACAATCGAACCGCCAAGGCGCCAAGCACGCCAAGAAACACAAGATTGATACACGGATAAGCGCACATGTTCGTGAATTGAGCATCGGGCAACGCCCTCGAACCACCATCCACGATTCACGATTTACGATTCACGCAGTATGAAATGGTAGGAACAATGCTTCTCATTCGACCATTGGCGATTGCGGGCCTGCTGGTGTTGATGGGCGGTTGTAATAGCGTCGGCTACTACTGGCAGTCGGTAAGCGGGCAGCTCGATATGTGGGGTCGCGAACGGCCGGTGCCGGAGGTAATCGGTGACCCCGACACTGACGCGACGCTGCGGCGCAAGCTTGCCCGTGTGGAGAAAATCCGCGATTTTGCGAGCGACGAGCTCAAGCTTCCAGACAATGCCAGTTACCGGCGCTACGCCGACCTGGAACGGCCGTTCGCGGTGTGGAATGTTTTTGCGGCGCCGGAGTTCTCTGTCTCACCCATACAGTGGTGCTTCCTGGTTGTGGGCTGTGTCGCCTACCGGGGCTATTTCGATCGCGCGGCGGCCGAGCGCTTCTCCGCGGGCGTGGCGGCACAGGGGCATGACGTTTACGTGGGCGGGGTGCCAGCTTATTCCACGCTCGGCTATTTTGCCGATCCCTTGCTCAATACGTTCATGCAGTTCCCCGACGTCGAGATCGCGCGTCTCCTGTTCCACGAGCTTGCGCACCAGGTCGCCTATGCGCCCGACGACACGGTTTTCAACGAGTCGTTTGCAACCGCCGTCGAAGCTGAAGGCATGAAGCGCTGGCTCACCCGCACCGGTAACCAGGCGGCGCGAGCCGATTTCGAGCGCCGGCAGTACGCGCGCGACGAGTTCAAGCGCATCGTCGAGCGCTCCCGACAGCGGCTCGACGCGCTCTATCGCTCGGGCGTCGCACCAGACGCGATGCGTATCCGCAAGGCTGCGATACTCGAGCAGATGGACCAGGAATACCGCGTGTTCAGGGACAGCTCCGGTTTTGCGGGCTATGACCACTGGTTCGCGCAGAGGCCCAACAACGCGCAGATCGCTTCGGTCGTGATTTACACGCAGCTCGTGCCGGCGTTCCAGTCGTTGCTCGAGCGCGAGGGCGGTGACCTTGGCCGGTTCTACGCGCGGGTAAAAATGCTGGCGAGCTTGCCAAAGGACCAGCGGGCCGATGCATTGCGGACGGCGTTGCCGCAGACGCAGGCAGAGGCTTTGCGCTAGGGCGTGTCGGCAGTGAGTGATAGCATCCGTCGTCCGGAAAGGCCGGTCACAGCCGGCCTTTTTTGTTCTCTGTGATCTCTGTGTTCTCTGTGGCAGTTTGATCCTGAACTTGTGAGACAACACTCCAGCACTGACATCGAGCAGCGGCGCGCGAATCTGCCGCAGCCGCGTTATCCCGAGGAGCTTCCGGTCGTCGCGAAGCGCGAGGAGATCGCGCGCGCGATCGACGCCCACCAGGTAGTGATCGTCTGTGGCGAGACCGGATCGGGCAAGACGACGCAGTTGCCCAAGATCTGCCTGGAGCTCGGGCGCGGTGTCGCGGGCATGATCGGCCATACCCAGCCGCGCCGCATCGCCGCGCGCACGGTCGCCGCGCGCATCGCCTCGGAGCTCACGAGCCCGCTCGGGCACGCCGTCGGCTATAAGGTACGTTTTTCCGACCGCGTTTCCCCGGAAACCTACCTCAAGGTCATGACCGATGGGATACTGCTCGCGGAAACACAAAGCGACCGCCAGCTCCGCGCCTACGACACGATCATCATCGACGAAGCGCACGAGCGCAGCCTCAATATCGACTTCCTTATCGGCTACGTCAGGCAACTGCTGCCACAGCGACCAGACCTCAAGCTCATCGTCACTTCGGCGACGATCGATGCAGAGCGTTTCTCGCGCCACTTTGGCGATGCGCCGGTAATCGAGGTGTCGGGCCGGCTCTATCCGGTCGAGATGCGCTACCGGCCGCTCGCCGGGCGCGGGGAGCGCGACGATGAGCAGGACATGGTGCAGGCGACGCTCGATGCGGTGGACGAGCTCGCGCGCGCGCCGGGCGGCGGTGACGTCCTGGTCTTCTTGCCGGGAGAGCGCGAGATCCGCGAGACGGCGGACGCCCTGCGTCAGCACCATCCGAAAGGGGCGGAGATCCTGCCGCTCTACGCGCGGCTTTCCTTCGAAGAGCAAGAGCGCGTGTTCCGCCCGGGTGGCGCGCGCCGCATCGTGCTCGCCACCAACGTCGCCGAGACCTCGCTGACCGTGCCCGGCATCCGTTTCGTAGTGGATACGGGGCTCGTGCGCATCAACCGCTACGGCTACCGCAACAAGGTGGAGCAGCTGCAGGTGGAGCCGGTGTCCCAGGCCTCGGCCAATCAGCGCGCCGGCCGCTGCGGGCGGGTTGCCGCCGGAATCTGCATCCGCCTCTACTCCGGCGAAGATTACGATGCCCGGCCGCAATACACCGATCCCGAGATCCTGCGCTCGTCGCTCGCGTCGGTGATCCTGCGAATGAAGGCACTGGGATTGGGCGATGTCGAGCGCTTTCCCTTCCTCGACCCGCCCGCGCCGCGCATGATTGCGGACGGCTACCAGCTTCTCGCCGAGCTGGGGGCGGTGGATGATTCGTATGCCCTTACTCCGCTGGGGCGGCGGCTCGCGCGCTTCCAGATCGATCCGCGCGTCGCACGCATGATCCTCGCGGCCGAGCACGAGCAATGCCTTGCCGAAATGCTCGTCATCGCCGCCGTGCTCGAAGTGAACGATCCGCGTGAGCGCCCCTTCGAGCGGGCTGATGCGGCAGACCGGGCACACGCCCGGTTTCATGACGAGCAGTCGGACTTCCTCGTGTTGCTCAAGGTCTGGCACCACTTCCAGGAGGCGATTGAGCACAGGAAGTCGAACCGCAAGCTGGCGCTGGAATTGCGCGAGCAGTTTCTCTCGCAACGGCGGCTGCGGGAGTGGCGCGATGTCCACCACCAGCTCGCGGCGCTCGTCGCTCAGATGGGAATGCGCGCGAACGAGAAGCCGGCAACCGACGAGCAGGTGCACCGCGCACTCATCGCGGGGCTGCTGGGCAATATCGGCTGCAAGGGCGAGGAGGCCGGAGAGTACCTCGGCGCGCGGGGCGTGCGGTTCGCCATCTTCCCCGGATCCGGGCTGCGCAAGAAACAGCCGCGATGGGTCGTCGCCGCAGAGCTGGTCGAGACCACGCGGCTCTATGCCCGGTGCGTTGCGCGGATCGAGCCGGAATGGGTGGAGGCGGCCGCGGGCGAGCTCGTGAAGAGGCATTACTTCGACCCGCACTGGCAGCGCGAGCGCGCGATGGTGTCCGCCTACGAGCGCGTGACGCTCTACGGGCTGACGCTCGTGCCACGGCGGCGCGTCAACTACGGGCCGATCAATCCGAAAGAGGCGCGTGAGGTATTTATCCGCCGGGCGCTGGTGGCGGGCGAATTCGACACACGGGCGCCGTTTTTCGAACACAACCGTCGGCTGGTAAAAGAGATCGAGGCGTTGGAGCACAAAGCGCGCCGGCGTGACGTGCTCGTGAACGAGGAGGTGATCTTCAACTTCTACGACGGGATCGTCGCGCTCGATCTCGTCAATGGCGCGGGCTTCGAGCGGTGGCGGGCGGAGGCCGAGCACGCCAACCCGCGGCTGCTCTATCTGACGCGCGAGTACTTGATGCGTCATGCCGCCGCGGAAATTACCGAGGCGCAGTTCCCGGAGCGCCTTCGCGCGGGTGACGTCGATCTCAAGCTCGGCTATCGATTCGAGCCCGGCCATCCCCTCGACGGCGTGACCGTGACTGTTCCGCTCGAATTGCTGAACCGCCTCGAGCCGGCGCATTTCGAGTGGTTAGTGCCGGGGCTCGTGCGCGAGAAAATAGCGCATCTCTTCAAAGCGCTGCCAAAGCAGCTGCGCCGGCATCTCGTGCCCGTACCGCAGCACGTTACGGCCTTCCTCGAAGAGCAGGATTCCGGGGAGAGCCGGCCACGCCTGGCCGCGGCGCTGGGGCGCTATGTCCAGCGCGCAGCTGGCGCGCCGGTAGCGGCCGACGTATGGGATGACGTTGAGCCGCCGCCGCATTTATGCATGAACTTTCGCGTCGTGGACGAGGTGGGGCGTGAGCTCGCCACCGGGCGGGATCTCGCGGCGCTGAAGACGCAGCTCGGACAGGCTGCGAGTCTTACGTTCAGTGCGGACGAGCCGGGAATCGAGAAGACCGGAATCCGTGTCTGGGATTTCGGCGACCTGCCCGCGGAGATTTCGTTTACGCGCGGCGGCCGGCGGCTCACGGGTTACCCCGCGCTCGCCGACGAGGGCGAGAGCGTCGCGATTCGGTTGTTCGACACGCGCCCGGCGGCGGATGCGGCGATGCGCGCGGGCGTGCGGCGCATGATTTGGCTCTCGCTCAAAGAGCAGATGCGCCAGCGCGAGAAAACCCTGCCTGGGTTCACCCAGGCTGCGCTTGCTTTGCGCACGCTCGCCTCGGCGGACGACCTTAGAGAGGATCTCTTGACGGCGATCGCCGATCGCGCATTTATCGGCGAGGACGAGCTGCCGCGCACGGCAAAGGCGTTCGAGGCGTTACGGGCGCGTGCCCGCACGCGGCTTCCTGCAGTCGCCGACGGGGGGTGCCGGCTGTTCGGCACGATCGCCGAGGAGTACCCGCGCGCGCAGCAGCGCCTCGCTGGAGCGGGAAAGACGGCACCACGCCCGGTCGCCGACGTGCGCGCCCAGCTGGCCCGGCTGGTATTCAAAGGGTTCATGGCCGCGACGCCGTGGGAGCGGCTGCAGGACCTGCCGCGGTATTTGAAGGCGATGCAGGCGCGACTGGACAAGTACGCGAAAGACTCCGAGCGCGATGAGCGCCATGCCTCCCACATCGGGGAGCTCTGGAGCCGGTACGAAGAGCGGGCGGCGAAGCTGCGCCGGGCGCACGAGTCCGACCCGCGGCTCGAGGACTTCCGCTGGCGTATCGAGGAGTTGCGCGTATCGCTTTTTGCGCAGGAGCTGCGCACGCCTTATCCGGTATCCTTCAAGCGCCTGGACAAGCTCTGGCAATCGATCGTTCGCTAAGGCACACGCCACCGGATGGGCCAAGCCTCGAAGATTATCCAGACCCTTAAATAGTGATGATTACTGGTGATGGAAACTGGTGATGAGTACTAGTGATGTACACCGCGGGTGACGGTTTGTCATCACCAATTTTCACCACCATTTCTCATCACCATCTTTCATCACCATTTCGGGAAATGTTAATTCACGCAACAGTCACCATCACCGGAGCGCCTGAAGAGCGCGAAGCGTGCGAAGCGCAGCTTCGGCGCGCGCTCGCGGGCCAGCTGCGCCGCGATGATGTCACGGAGCATAGCGGCAAGGATGCCCTTTGTTACGACCTCAAGGTCGAGGGTGGAATACCGTTCCCCGTTTTCGCAAGAGCCTCCGAAGAGTTTCCGACGCTTGAGTTCGCGATCGATTGGGTGAACGTCGCTGCGGGCGAGCGCGGCAGCGCGCGCTTTGTCGGAGGTCATCTCGCCGCGCAGACCTCGGAGCGCATTGGCACCGCCTCTGCGACCGATCATCCGGTATACGTTGCCGTGGCAACAGATGGAACGCTGACGCTGGCGTTGACGCTGGAGCGGGTAGCGAGCAACGAGTGGCTTGGCTACGGCGTCACCGCGACGCGCGACGCGCTGCTCCGGATCTTGCGTGAACCGGGACGGGACGAGTTGACCCTCTACGCAACGGAAGGCGCCCCGGAGTGGGCGGCCGTCTGGACGGGTAACCTCTTAGCCCGGCAATTTGATTTTCAGGAGGGGCAGGAGCCGGTTGCCATCGCGGATTCAATTTTTCAAGATCTGGATCGGATGGCGCGAGGCTTTGCGCAAGCGTGGCTCTGGTTTGCCGACGCACCCGAGCAGGAGATCGCGATCGAGCGGGAGCGCTACGCCCGCTACGGCTACGAAACCGCGGACGCGAACCTGCGTTCAGCGCGTTTGCATCAGCTTCGCACTGAAGCGGGAGCAGGCAAACCGCTCGAGCACTCGACGTTCAGCGCGGACGAAGCCTGGCTTAAGGATATCGTCTTGGCGACCTGGGCCAAGGACGTATGATTAATTTTGAATTATGAATGACGAATGATCGAAAATCAGGTCTACCTGCTGTCAGTCGTCAGTCGTCAGTCGTCAGTCGTCAGTCGTCAGTCGTCAGTCGTCAGTCGTCACCAGCGCCGGGGCGGACGGCGGCGCCAATAGAGGATCATGATGAAGCCTCCCACCATTCCTCCGAGGTGCGCGAAGTGGGCGACGCCCTCCTGCGTTCCCGTAACACCCAGGTAGAGCTCGATCGCGGCGTAGACGAAGACAAAAACGCGCGCGGGCATCGGGATGGGCGGAAAGATGAGGAGGATCGTGCGCCGCGGAAAGTAGAGGCCGAAGGCGAGTAGCACGCCGAACACACCGCCGGATGCGCCGATGGTCGGATAAGGCGGCGCTCCCGATACCGCTGACATTACGAGCTGCGCGATGCCGGCGGTCACGACGGAAACGAAGTAATACATGAGGAAGCGCTGCCGCCCGAACAGGCGCTCGACATCCGACCCGAACATGAACAAGCCGAACAGATTGAAGAGGAGGTGCATGAAATTCCCATGCAGGAAGCTATAGGTGACGAGCTGCCAGGGCAGGAAACCGGTGGTGGTCGGGCCGGGAACCTGCACGGCCCCGCCGAGCGGCCAGAGCGCGAACCATGCGAGGAGCACGTCGCCTAGCACGAGCTGCAGGAGGAACACGGCTCCGATCGTCGTGATCAACGCGCGGGTCGCGGGGGGCATCAAGTGCCACATAGATCCGTGAATCCTAAATCGTGAATCGTAAATCGTGAATCGTGAATCGTAGTTTGTTTCTCTTGGCGTCGTGGCGTCGTGGCGTCTTGGCGGTTCAATTATTGAAAAATCTGCGTGTATCTGCGTGTATCTGCGGCTAAATCTACGGTTTTGACGGGATCGCCCACGCTTCTTCCTCGGATACGCCGGGTGGCGGCGTAAAGAGGACAGAGGTCGCCTCCTTCACTTTCGCCACTCCGCCGCAGCGCTCGATCATGGCGCGCTGATCGGCTTTCGCGCGTGAATCCACCGCCTCGGGATCGAGAATCGATCGCAGGCGCGCTTCAAGCCCAGCGATCGTCGCGGCATACCGGTCGTCTCCGGCGAGGTCCCGGCTCTCGTCCGGATCGGCAGCGAGATCGAAAAGCTGGGCGGGCATGCCGACGTGGTAGATGAGCTTCATGTCTCCATCGCGCACCGCGAATACACCGGCTTTCGAGCCCTGTGCGTGATACTCGGCGAAGCCCGTCCGCTCGATGTCCTGGCCGGTCGCTGCCGGCCACAGCGACACGCCGGGTAGTTCGTGATCTTCGCGCAGGGGCCCGATGCCCGCACCCTCGATGAGCGTGGGGAAGAGGTCGACATGCGAGACGATCTGGCGCGTAACGTGTCCCGGCGGCAGCTCCGGCCCTGCGAGCAGCAGCGGCACGCCAATGGCGCCCTCGTATAGATTCTTCTTGCCGAAGATGCCCTGGGCACCGAAAAGCTCGCCATGGTCGCTCGTGTAGGCGATGCGTGTCGTGCCGAGCAGGCCCAGCCGTTCAACGGCCTTCATCACTGCGCCAATCTGCTCGTCGAGATGCGTGATAAGGCCGAAGTAGCCCGCAGCAACCCGGCGCAGCATTCGCTCGTCGGTCAGGTCCTCGATTCCTTCGATGCGCCGCAGGTACTCGAGCGCAGGGTGCCCGGAACGCTCGACCGGACCATGGCGCACCGGCAGGGGCATATCGCGTTCGGGATAAAGATCGTAAATGCGTTTTGGTGCCGTGAACGGCGGATGCGGACTGGGATAGGACACAAGGAGGACCCAGGGCTTGCCGTCCGTGCGCGCGTTTCGCTCGAGCCACTCGACCGCCTTCGCGGTGATCTTTCGATCGTAGTCATGATAATGCGTGTCGCCGGCGCCTGAGCGCAACGTATAGAGGTCCCACAGCGCGCGGCCGCGGGGCTGCTCGTCATCGTGTCCGCGGAGCAGGTTCTTGATCGCGCCCTTGCCCTCGTGCAGATGCAGGGTCTCGATCTCTTCGGTGAAGCCGTTGTCGTCGTCGTGGCTGCGGAAATGGAGCTTGCCGACGGCGACGACCGTGTGCCCCGCGTCGCGCAACCGGTGATGCCAGCTTGGTATGCGCCCGTCGTAGGCGATCGCATTGTCCCAGTGGCCCGTCTGGTGAGGATAGCGCCCCGTCGCGATGCTCGCGCGCGCCGGACAGCACAACGGGCTCGCGCAGTAACTATTGGCGAAGCGCACGCCGCGCGCCGCGATGCGGTCAAGATTCGGCGTTTTGACCACCGGGTGCCCATAACAGCCGAGCACCTGCCGGTTGTGGTTGTCCGAAAGGAAAAAGATCAGGTTTGCTGGTTCCATGCTGCCACACGATTCAAGATTCGGGACTCCGCGGCTTCTTCCGGGAAACAAGTGATGGATGATGGTGATGAAAAGTGGTGATGAAGATAATGGTGATGGAAAAACACACTAAATGGCGCATCACCAGTAATCATCACCATCTCCCATCACCAGTACTCATCACCAGATTTTAGAGTCGTCAGTCGTCAGTCGTCACTTGTCACCCATCACCCATCACCCATCACGCATCACTTGTACTTGCGGGTCATGAGTTCAGTCACCGAAGCGCCCTCGTCGATATCGGCCTTTCGCTTCGTGTCGCCGGCATCGATCTCGAGCGCGGCGTCCAGGACCTCCACGGCGCGCTCGCGCGGGACGAACGCAACGCCGGCCTCATCGGCGCAGACAAGATCTCCCGGACTCACCTGGACGCCTGCGATTTGCACCGTGCCGTTGATCTCCACCGTTTGCATGCGCCACTTGCCCGTGATCGGCGTGAAGCCACGGCACCACACGGGCCAGCCCATCTCGCGGTATTGCTGCGGATCGCGCACAGTGCCGTCCACGACGGCGCCGATGAAGCCCTGCCGCCGGGCGACGGTTGCAGACTGCCCGCCCATGTTCGAGCAGCCCACGACGCCCTCGATGACGAGCACGTCGCCCGGCTCGGCGAGGTTGTGCGCTTCGCTCTCGCCCTGCGTGTTGGTCTTTTCGAGCGCGGCCCGGTGAATTTGCGCAGTGCGCTGGATGTTGCGCACGGTGAGCGCTTGTCCGACCACACGATTACCGGTCACGACCGGGGGCAACACGTACGCGGGCACCACACCCACGATACCCAGCTCGTCCATTGCGTCCGAAACCGTGCCGGTTAGATCGACGAGCACCCGGTAGCCTTCCAGTATCTGCGCCGGCAGGCGCGGCAGCTCGATCATCCGAATCGCCTCGCGGGGCAGCCTGCCGAGTGGTGTCTTGGCCATAGGTTTCTCGCTTGAAGTCGGTGAGCCGTGCCGCTGAGGGATCGTGGATTCTAGGGACGCGCTTCGTGTTGCGTCAACCAGGTCATTACGCTATCGTCCGTCACTGGAAGTCGGTTCAAAACCCGGTAATTTAGCCGCAGACAAACGCAGATATTATGAACCACATGATGAATAATGGTGATGAATAATGGTGACGCGAACTGGTGATGAAGAACCCTTGCAACCTGGCGTATCACCATTAATCATCACCATCTCTCATCACCAGTACACATCACCAACTCCGGAATCCCGGTGAGCAGGTCCAAAGTTCTGTCGAGCCAATACGCGTCAACTTAGAAAATGGCGATCCCCAAAAAGCGTGGAATGCGCAAGAACCTTACCGCCTATGGCGACGAGGCGTTCTCGCTCTTTTTGCGCAAGGCCTTCATCAAGGCGATGGGCTATTCCGACGATGCGCTGGAACGCCCCATCGTCGGAATTACGAACACCTATAGCGGATTCAATGCCTGTCACCGCACGGTGCCCGAGCTGATCGAGGCGGTAAAGCGCGGCGTCATGCTGGCCGGCGGATTGCCGGTTGAGTTCCCGACCATCACACTGCACGAATCCTTCGCGCACCCGACCAGCATGTACTTGCGCAACCTCATGGCGATCGACGCCGAAGAGATGATCCGTGCGCAGCCGGTGGATGCGGTCGTGTTGATCGGCGGTTGCGACAAGACAGTGCCGGCGCTCCTCATGGGCGCCGCGAGCGCGAACGTCCCTGCGATCCTGATGGTGACCGGACCCATGATCACTGGCGACTACAAGGGCCAGCGGCTCGGCGCTTGCACCGACTGCCGGCGTTTCTGGGCGCAATTCCGCGCGAAAGAGATCGATGAGGAGGAGATCGGCGAGATCAACGCGAAGCTCTGTCCTTCGGCAGGCACTTGCATGGTGATGGGAACGGCTAGCACGATGGCCTGCTGCTCGGAAGCGCTTGGCATGATGCTGCCCGGCGGCGCGTGCATTCCTGCCGTGCTTGCCGAGCGCCTGCGAAACGCCGAGGCAACGGGCGCGCGGGCGGTTGGTTTATCGAAAGAGGGGCTGACACCCGACAAGATCATGACGCCTGCCGCGTTCGAGAACGCGCTGCGCATGCTGCTGGCAATCGGTGGGTCGACCAACGGCATCGTTCACCTGGCGGCGATCGCTGGCCGCCTTGGCATCGCGGTTGATCTCGATGCCTTCGATCGGATGGGACGCGCGACGCCGGTGCTGGTGGATCTCAAGCCCAGCGGCCAGCACTACATGGAGGATCTCTACAAGGCTGGAGGGCTCGTACAGATTCTGAGACAAATCACTAGGTTATTGAACCTGGATGCTCTCACGGTGACCGGAAAAACGCTCGGTCAGAACATCGCTGCCGCGCCGCCGGCATGGAAACAGGACGTCGTGCGGTCGTTCAGAAATCCGGTGTTCAAGGAGGGCGGAATTGCATTCCTGCGCGGTAATCTCGCGCCGGATGGTGCCATCATCAAACAGTCTGCGATGGACCCGAAATTCATGCGGCATGAAGGCAGGGCGGTGGTGTTCGAGTCGCTTGAGGATCTCGCGAACCGGATCGACCGCCCGAAGCTCGATGTCTCGGCGCAGGACGTGCTGGTGCTGAAGAACGCGGGTCCCAAGGGCGCGCCTGGCATGCCGGAAGCGGGCTACATCCCGATCCCGAGGAAGCTCGCACAAAAGGGCGTGAAGGACATGGTGCGGATCTCGGATGCGCGCATGAGCGGAACGGCGTTTGGCTCCATCATCCTGCACGTGACGCCGGAATCGGCGCTCGGCGGGCCGCTCGCGCTGGTGAAGAACGGCGACCGTATCCGGCTTGACGTTCCGGCGCGCCGGCTCGAGCTGCGGGTTGCCAAGGCGGAGCTGGAGCGGCGCCGGAAGTCCTGGAAGGCGCCGGCGGGGTCGAAGGAAGACCGCCGCGGCTACCGCAAGCTGTTCCTGGAGACGGTTACGCAGGCCGACCGCGGCTGCGATTTCGATTTTTGCGTGCCTGAGGCGACCGTGCGCGTCCCGCGCCTGAAATCCAAAAAATAATTAACCGCAGATAAACGCAGATAAACGCAGATACACGCAGATAATTATTGAACCGCCAAAGCGCCGAGAGAAGCAAGATATGATTGAACCGCCAAGGCGCCAAGAGGAACGAATCTCCGTTCACCGTTCACCGTTCACCGTTCACCGTTCACCGTTCACCGGTGTTAGGCCCATCACCCATCACCCGTCACGCTCCATTCACTATTCACCGTTTTCAAGGAGAGATATGGCCCGAACGCAGTCAAAGGGCGGCCGCCGCATTTCGGTACGCCGCTCGCCCATCCACGGCCGCGGCGTTTTTGCGTTGAAGAAGATCCGCAAAGGCGAGCGCATCATCGAGTACACCGGCGAGCGCATCACCCATCGCGAGGCCGATCGCCGCTACCCCAATGACGACTCGTCCCACACGATGCTTTTCATCGTGGACAAAAAGATCGTGATCGACGCCACCCGCGTGGGCAATTCAGCGCGCTGGATCAACCACTCCTGCCGGCCGAACTGCGAGTCCGTCGACGAGGACAAGCGCATGTACATCGAGGCAACGCGCGACATTCGGAAGGGTGAGGAGTTGAGCTACGACTACAACCTTGTGCTCGAAGAACGCCACACGCCCGCCGCCAAGAAGGAGAACCCGTGCCTTTGCGGAGCGAAACGCTGCCGTGGGACGTTGCTTGGATCCAAACGATGACAAATTTTGAGGATGGCCATCGCGACCTGCTACGCCGTAAGAAGTGACGGAAGAGAGTGATGTTTAATGGTGATGAAAAATGGTGACGAAGAACCGCGGTTCACGCCGGGGCGATTTTCCATCACCAGTACTCATCACCAGTACTCATCACCAGTACTCATCACCCTTTTCCATCACTTTTGGATTCTTACCGTCAAGGCGCCGAGAGAAGCAAGATATAATTGAACCGCCAAGGCCGCCAAGAGAAACAAGAACGGGTGTTAACCGCAGATAGACGGAAAAGGGTGTCGGGAACCTTTAAGGCTGCCGACTGAACGCCCTGCAGTTTTCCAGCTCCTTGCGGATAAAAAAGGTTCCTGAATACGCGGTTGCGTGCGGCAATCTCATGCGCTAGCATCCTTCGCGACCCCCTCTGTTCGCGGAACGAGCGCGTCCCGCATTATGGGGCCACAAACCTGGTCACGAAGCCACCTGGAGGACCCCATGGTTGTAACTGTCTCAATGACCGTCAACGGCCGAGCAGTCACCGCCGATCTCGATCCCCGGACCCTGCTGGTGCAGTTTCTGCGTGAGCATCTGCGGCTTACCGGCGCGCATGTCGGCTGCGACACCGGCCAATGCGGCGCGTGCACCGTCCACATCGACGGGCGTGCGGTGAAGGCATGCAACCTCTTTGCCGCCCAGATTAGGGGCGCCGCGGTGACGACGATCGAAGGCGTCGGCGGTGCGAACGGAGAGCTGCACCCGATGCAGGCCGCGTTCCGCGACCATCACGGCCTGCAATGCGGGTTCTGCACGCCGGGCATGGTGATGAATGCGATCGAGCTGGTTGAGCGCCACGCGGATCCCACTGAAGAGACGGTCCGCGCCGAACTCGACGGCAACCTCTGCCGCTGCACCGGCTATCACAACATCGTGAAAGCGGTGCTGGCGGGCGCGGCTGCTATGAAACGATAAAGAGAGGGCGCTCATGAGCACATCGATCATCGGTCAATCGATCAAGCGCAAGGAGGATTACCGCTTCCTCACCGGCAGCGGTCAATTTACCGACGACGTGACGCTGCCGGGCCAGACTCATGCCTATTTCCTGCGCTCGCCGCACGCGCACGCCGGAATCCGCAGCATGGACACGGAAAAAGCACGGTCGGCACCAGGCGTGATTGCCGTGTTCACTGGCAACGATCTCGCCAAGTCCAAAGTCGGGGGGCTGCCCTGCGGCTGGCTCATCACTGACGTCAATGGTCAGCCGATGAAAGAGCCGCCCCATCCGCCGCTCGCGCAAGAAAAGGTGCGCTATGTCGGCGACCCGGTCGCGGTGGTCATCGCCGAGACGCTCAACCAGGCGAAGGACGCGGCGGACCTGGTCGAAGTGGATTACGAAGTGCTTCCCGCAGCGGTGCGCGTCGCGGACGCGCGCAAGCGCGCCGCGCCGGTGGTGCACGATATCGCGCCGGACAACACCTGTTACATCTGGGCGCTGGGTGACAAGGCCGCGATGGAAAAGGCGTTCGCCTCGGCGCACCACGTGACCACGCTCGAATTCATCAACAACCGCCTCATCCCCAACGCGATCGAGCCGCGCGCGGCCGTGGCGAGCTACTCGCGCGGCGAGGACTCCTACACGCTCTACGTCACCAGCCAGAATCCCCACGTCGCGCGGCTGCTGATGACCGCCTTCGTGCTCGGGCTGCCCGAGAATAAGGTGCGGGTGATCGCGCCCGATGTGGGCGGTGGTTTCGGCTCCAAGATCTTCCTCTACGCCGAGGAGACGGTGATCACCTGGGCCTCGAAGCAGGTGAACCGCCCGATCAAGTGGACCGCCGAGCGCTCGGAGTCGTTCCTGTCGGACGCGCACGGGCGCGACCACTTGACACGGGCCGAGCTCGCGCTCGACAAGGACGGCAAGTTCCTCGCGATGCGCGTCGCCACCACGGCGAACATGGGCGCCTACCTCTCAACCTTCGCGTCGTGCATCCCCACCATCCTTTACGCCACGCTGCTTGCGGGGCAATACACCACGCCGGCGATCTACTGCGAGGTGACGGCGGTATTCACCAACACCGCGCCGGTGGACGCTTACCGCGGCGCCGGGCGGCCCGAGGCCACCTACGTGGTGGAGCGGCTCGTCGATACCGCGGCGCGCGAGCTGGGTGTCGACCGCGCCGAGATCCGGCGGCGCAACTTCATCAAGGAATTCCCGTACCAGACTCCGGTGGCGCTTTGCTACGACACCGGTGATTACGACGCAACGCTCATTGAGGCGATGACGCTCGCCGACGTCGGCGGGTTCGAAGCGCGCCGCAAGGAGGCGGAGAAGCGCGGCAAGCTACGCGGGCTGGGCTACTCGACCTACATCGAGGCGTGCGGGCTCGCACCGTCCAACATCGCCGGCTCGCTCGGCGCGCGCGCCGGGCTGTTCGAAGCCGCCGAGATCCGGGTCCATCCCGCCGGGACGGTCACGGTCTTCACCGGTTCGCACAGCCACGGCCAGGGCCACGAGACGACTTTCGCGCAGGTGGTCGCCGACCGACTCGGCATCCCGTTCGAGAACGTGGACATCGTGCACGGTGACACTGGACGGATCCTGTTTGGCATGGGCACGTACGGCTCGCGCTCCATCGCGGTCGGCGGCACCGCCATCGTGAAGGCGCTCGACAAAGTGATCGGGAAGGGCAAGAAGATCGCGGCGTACCTGCTCGAAGCCTCCGAGGCCGATATCGAATTCAAGGATGGCGCGTTCGAGGTGCCCGGCAGAGATCGCAGGAAAACGATGGCCGAAGTGGCGTTCGCCGCCTATGTGCCGCACCATTACCCGCTCGACACGCTCGAGCCGGGGTTGGACGAGACCGCGTTCTACGATCCGACCAATTTCACCTACCCCGCGGGCAGCCACATCTGCGAGGTGGAGATCGACCCGGATACCGGGCACACGAGGATCGTCAACTTCACCGCGGTGGACGATTTCGGGAAAGTGATTAATCCCATGGTCGTCGAGGGCCAGGTGCACGGCGGCCTCGCCCAGGGCATCGGCCAGGCGCTGCTCGAGGGTTGCGTCTACGACCCCGAGAGTGGGCAGCTCTTGACCGGCACCTACATGGACTACGCGCTGCCGCGCGCGGACGACCTGCTCTTCTTCAAGGTCGGCACCAAGGAGACGCCCTGCACCCACAACCCGCTGGGCGTCAAAGGTTGCGGCGAGGCCGGCGCCATCGGCGCGCCGGGCGCTGTGATCAACGCTATCGTGGATGCGCTGGCACCATTCGGAATTCGCGACATCGAAATGCCGGCCACGTCCGAGCGCGTGTGGCGCGCGATACAGGGAGCCAAGAAGAGGAAATCCGTTTAGCAGCCTGTACGGACGCTTAAGTCCGACAGGGTGCTAGGAGACGATCATGCATGCCTTTGAATATCACCGTCCGGCCACGCTGAAGGAAGCCGTCTCGCTCCTGCGCAAGGTGGAAAACGCGATGGCGCTCTCCGGAGGGCAAAGCTTGATCCCGGCCCTGAAGCTGCGTCTGGCGAGCCCTGCTGCGCTGGTCGATCTTGGCGGCATCGAGGAATTGCGGGGCATCAGGGTGGACGGCGCCACCCTCAGCATCGGCGCCATGGTGCGCCATGCCGAAGTCGCTTCCTCCAGGGACGTCGCGATCGGCATCCCGGCGCTGGCGCGGCTCGCCGAAGGCATCGGCGATCGCCAGGTGCGCAACGCCGGTACGCTCGGCGGATCCATCGCCAACAACGATCCGGCCGCCGATTACCCTGCCGCAGTGCTTGGGCTGGGCGCTATCGTCAACACCAACAAGCGCGCGATCGCGGCCGACCGGTTTTTCACCGGCTTGTACGAAACCGCACTGAAGCCCGGAGAGATCATCACGTCGGTCGCCTTTCCGCTTCCCGAGCGCGCCGCCTACGCGAAGTTCAGGAACCCGGCCTCGCGCTTCGCCATCGTCGGCGTTTTCGTGAGCGCGTCGGCGGGCAACGTGCGGGTCGCGGTGACCGGCGCGGCAAACTGCGTGTTCCGCGTCAAGCAAATGGAAAAGAAGCTTGCGGAAAAATTTACTCCCGATGCGATAGCCAGGGTGCGCGTTCTGCCGGAAAAGCTCAACTCCGACCTCCATGCCAGTGCCGAGTACCGCTCGCACCTCATTACGGTCATGGCGCAGCGCGCGGTCGAAGCGGCGCTCGTTAAGACGGCAGGTTGATCCGCCGCTCACTCGCGTCACGTTGCGGTCAGTACAGGTTCTTAAACTGAACCGCGGAGACGCGGAGAGAAGCAGGACCACAATTGAACCGCCAAGGCCGCCAAGGAAGATCAATTCAAGAGTCAGGAAAAAGGTGTCAGGAACCTTTAGGGCCGCACACATGAACACATGTTGATGTTTCAATTCCTTGTGGATCAGATGATTCCCGACACCTTTCCCCCCTTCTTGCTAGCACTTGCGAATGAAAAGGTTCCTGACACCTTCTCCTAGGTCAGAACCACTTCCTGCGCTTGAAATAGAACAGCATCCCGAGGACCGTGATCAGCATCACCGACCACAGGGCAGGATAGCCGTAGGCCCAGCCGAGCTCCGGCATACTCCACGGGCTCGCGTTGCGGTCAAAATTCATGCCGTAGACGCTGGCGAAGAAGGTCGGTGGGATGAAGATGGTCGCGATCACGGTGAGCACTCGCATCGTTTCATTTAAGCGATTGCTGACGCTGGAGAGGTAGATGTCGAGCATGCTTGCGGTCATGTCGCGATAGGTCTCGATGAGATCCATGATCTGGATCGTATGGTCGTAGCAATCGCGCAAATAGAGTTTCGTCGATTCAGCGATCAGCCCCTGGCCTTCAGCCAGCAACCTGTTCAGGACCTCACGCTGCGGCCAAAGCATGCGTCGAAGGGTAAGGAGGTCGCGCTTCACGCGGTGCAGCGCGTGTAGGCTCTTGCGGTCCGCAGCGCGCAGAATGTCGGATTCCAGGTCCTCGATCTGCTCGCCAAGCTGCTCAAGGACAGGAAAGCCGTGGTCGACGACGAGATCCAGCAGCGCGTAGAGCAAGGCGTCCGCCTTGCGGCCACGAAGCCAGCCAACACCGTCGTCCAGGCGCTTACGCACCGGCTCAAAGGCGTCGGATGTGCCTTCGTGAAAACTCACGACGAGGTTGTCGGTGAGAAACAGGCTGATCTGCTCCGTAGGGATCGCGCTGCCCGCCGCGACCGGCAGGCTTACGATCACGAACAGTTGGCCATCGAACCGCTCGATCTTCGGGCGCTGACCGGTATTCAGCACGTCTTCTAGGGCGAGCGCATGCAGGCCGAGTAGCTTGCCGAGTTCGCGCAGCTGCTCGACCTCGGCGTGGCCGGATACGTGAACCCAAGTCGTGGAAGGGCGGTCGCGGTACTGCGCGCACTGCGCTGGCGTCGCGTCCTTGATCTCGTCGAGCCGGGCCTCGTCGTAGTTGACGAGCGCGATACGCGGCGGCTCGAGCCTGTGGCGTTCGCGCCGGGCCAGCGTGCCCGGGGGCGTGCCAGGTGGATGGTAGCGCTTCATCAATTTGGCCATCGCAGCCTCCCTTAAAATCGACAAATGAGCGAGCCGGCAGTTACGTGGCCCGCTCGACCCGCTGCGCCGGATGGATGCACCGCACAATCCTGGTGTGCGAAAACTGTAGCGGGTGCGACGCGCCGTCGCCGACCGTGCCCACCGGGATCATTCACTTGCACAGACTTAGCATCTTCGCAGACAACGATCACAGAGTCGGATTCCATAGCAAGGCTAAAGAAAACATGCATCAAAGCAGGGCGGCTGTCCCGGTTTGGGAATCTGCCCGAATTTATCGAACTCGTTGGTGCCGAGCGCAGAGGCGTCCAATCTTGGCGGGGTCGGAGCCGGCTTTCAGCGCCCATTGCAACGGCGGCTCCTGGCCTAAAGCCGACATCCGTGAACGTCGACTTCCGACCCAAAGCGACCGTTCAAGCGAGGTACGATGTCGTGGAATCTTCCACATTCCTACAAGGCCCTGCTAAGACAACGCCCTTAATGGGGTCGATTCTTAACGGCTTCTGTCTCCAATTATTGTTTGTTAAGACCGCGGCGGTTCAGTAATCAAAAGTTCCGTGATGGAGGGTGCCCTCACCAATGCTTCATCGCTTATGCTCAGATGAAGACGTTGCCCCATTTCGAGTTGACTGGTATCGATTTCGGCGCGGTGGAGCCCGAGGCCGGCCGGATCGGTAACGACCTTGCCGGCCGTTTGTCGGTTTGTGGTGTGCCATTTTACGGTAGCGGGCTCTGGAAGATATATGCGCAGTATCTGGCCCGCCGGCAATCTGTTCAGCGCCGCTCCGGGGGACCAGATGCTGACCTGGCAGTTTGCTCGTCGCCCCCGGTAGCGTTCCCAAACCGAGACGGGACAATCAAAAGGCCGCTTTAATTTCGACGAATACGCAAGCTTCACGAATTCGGCGTGCGCCCAGGCAAGAGGCATCGCCGAGCCCGTTGGGCGTCCGGGATAGAGGTTTCGTTGCGGGATGGGGTCGCTGTCCCAAACCTGCTCGGGGATCATTCCTCCCGGGCCCGCCATACTCGCCATCGCCTGCAGATAGGGCAATGGCGAGTTACCAACCATGATCTCGTAGTGGCCCCGCTCACCACACAGCAAAGGCCACGCCCTTCCGATTCCGGTACCGTCGAAAGGGGAACCATCTTCGTGCTCGCCGTAGCCGTCGCCGTTATAGCGGCGCCATGCCGGACCGCTCGGTGTCGTGACGCGCAACAGCGCGTCAACCACCTTGATGCTATCGCGAATCAAGGGGTCGTCCGGTTCGCGCAGCCCGAATCGCACCAATTGCAGGAACTCAGTGCCCACCTGCTCCTCGAACCGGAGGCCTGGATCCTGCAGGCGGTTTTTGACCGGCATCGCGCCGCTGATCGCCTCTTCGTCAATGATGTATCGCGGCGGCGCGATACGAACGTAATAGCCGGCGACACCACAGCGCTGAGCGAGAGTCGTTCCCTGCACAGCGGTCCAGCTTTCGATGCGACTGTTCCAGTAATCCGCGATGGCGAGTGCCGTATCACGCTCAGGTGGCAACAAGAACTGGGCGCCCGCTACGAGGGCAGAAATGCACACCGCGAGTGTGAAGGTGTTGACGCCAGCATTCTCTTCCCACCGATCCTGGTCACTGGCAGGGCCGCGATGGGCGATAAACGTCAGCGCCCGTCGCACCATGTCTTGGACGTTGATGTCGCCAAGGTCGTCACGTTCCGCTAGGGCGGCGGCGAGCAATACGGGAAAGGCGCCCTCGTCAAGCTGAATGCCCTGCCAGTAGCTCTTGCCGCCGAGCCACTGGTTCTGATACCAGTGGCCGTCCTCATGTTGAGTCGCAATGAGATAGCGCAGCGTCTCTTGCGCTTTGTCCTCAGCGCCCAGTGCTAAGAGCGCGCCAGCGCACTCGCCCAGATCGCGCGGCCACACCAGATGGTAACCGCCCCGTTGGTCGCGAGTATCACCCCACGGAATGCTCAGGCTGGCGACCATGGCGCCCGGGTAGGTCTGGTCCCCGTGTACGTGCAACACCATCGCCGAGGTCAGTAGCTGGTCGCACAGCTGTTGGGGGAAATCATCAGCGAGCCCAGGGCCCCGGCAGGTCCCGTGCCACGCTTTCCACGCCGTGATCTGCCGTTGCCACGGGTCCTCAAATGGCCGCGCCAATGCCGACACCGCCAATGTCGCGGCAGATTCTTTGCTGCTGCCAAGACCCAGGGCGAGTACCGAATGCCGCGGTAGCTGCCCCATGAGGGCGACGTTGCCCGGTCCCGCGTGGCTATACGACCATTCCATGGTGTGGTTTCGCGCGAAGTCTTGCCAGCCGTCGCTGATGCCGACGCAGCCTGCACTGACCTGATCAAAAGCGTCTCGCTGCTGCGCGTCGACCGCGGCCAACGCCAGGCCGAACGGACCCTGTTCGGCCCACAGAACCCGCCGGCCGCGATGGCGTCCTGTCCAGGCGTGGTTATCGTTCCCGCTGCCTCCGAGGTGAGGCGCGAGCAGCACGTAGGGACGTAGACCGGGTTCGCCGTCGAGCGCCACTTCGACGAGCAGCGCGTCGCGCTGTGGGTCGGGTGTGACGCGCAGCGTCAATACAAATCGTGCGTGCCGATGCCTTACCGTGACCGCGGGCACGCCAGGGCTCGGCAACTCCAACTCATGTTCCCCCAGGGACTTGACCTCGATCCAGAAGCCCTGCGCGTCAGCCACGATGAAACCCAAGTCGCGGACTTGCGGGATGTCGACACGCGGGTAATAGACTTCATGGATGATGCCCTGTCCCATCGTGAACCAGAGCCGTGATGGTCCCAGCGCACAGCCGACTATCTCTTTTATACTACTCGACCAGCAAGGAGGGAGCCCAGGCGCCCCGGGCGCCTCGCCCGCGTCATGCGCTTCCTGCACGCCATTCATGGGAGCCCGTCATTTGCGTCGTCACGTGGGGATGGAACACACTGCTCGGATCGTCGTTGGGTATCCGGCTTCCTCGTTCAATACCTTACTATGCTCTACCCTAACGCGGTACCTCGGCGAATCATTTAACGCCTTTGCAATGGGGCTGTCCCTATCGATGGGTCGTCTCCGCTTTTCGTCTATTCTCCGCTGGGTGTCCACGGAACAACGCATTGATCATTAATCCGACGACGAGAACGTTGACCAAGAGCGCCCCGAGCGAGAGCCACGCAACACCACGAAACAACTCGTAAATCTCGAAGGGGATATAGATGCCGCCGCTGACGGCTGCAAACCACTCGGCCCAGCGTCGTCCTCGCCATAAGCCATAAGCCTCGATAAACCGTACACACGCATACCCTGCAGCCAATGCAGCCAGCGTTCCTAATCGAGCATCCGTGAGCTTTGCTGCGAACTCGACGAAAATGCGCGGGTAGTCGTTGGCCAAATTGAGGTGTAAATGCCCCACAAGCCGCTCGGCGAGCCGTTGTGCATCATGGTGAATAAAAGACAGTGCACCAATTCCGGCCAACAGGACAAGTGCACCCTTGGCAGCTTCAAGAAGCGCAACAACGCGGACGGTGCCAGACAATCGCATGTTCAATGATGACGCTTGCTGATGCGGCTCCGTTGCAAGCCGTTGTTAGGCGGCCTGATCTCATGTCCCTGCGAGGAAACTGACCTCTGCTTGATTCAGCGAGAGCCGCGCCAGCACAATGCGCTCGTAGAGCGACCGTATCTTGTCTGCATCGCGCGCTTTGGTCGCCTTGAGAAGGTCGCCCTCGAGTTCAGCAATAGCGATTCGTTTGTAGTAGAGCAGCGACTCTTTCAGATGAGCCAGAACAATCTTCCCTGTGAGGTTGGGATGGTTGTTTGTGACGTTGGCATCCGGGAAGCGGGTTCCATGCTCGAGTTCGACCTGCAGACCTTCTCGGAAATGCTCGAGCACAATCTGGCGGGCTTCGCCATCGATCTCATCAAGAATTGACCGTGCTTCCTCGACGGACACTTCAAGTTCGGTCAAAGCGCTCCAGTTGCGGATGCCAAGCGTCTTACAGGCACGCGCAACTTCTTCCTTGCTTACTAGATCTGGAGATGTCATGAGACTGCTCCTTGATGCCGCCTAACGAAGGTGTCGGCCTAAACGCCGGTTTGCAAATCGGCATTGTGCGCGTGCATCAATCATTCCTCAAGATGGTTAAAAGGTTAGCAACCATACCTTCAAAAAACTCATGCCTAGAATTATTGAGGGATTAACAAGCCATTCCCCCCAAGTGGTCGACGTCCGCTCTTGGCCTAAAGCGGACACTTAACGCTAGGCATGAGTCAGCGCCGGCCTAGCGTCCGTAGAACTGCTTCACGGTGTCTTCAGCCACCTGCTGCAGGAACGTTGCAGTCTCTTTGTCGATCTTGCCGAAGTAATCGTAGCTGTTTCCGACTGGCGACTTGCCGTAGACGCTCGCGTAGACGGTGCAAGCTGCCAGGTAGGTGCCGATGAGGTCGGGGTGTGAACCATCGTATTCCTTGTGCAGCCTCATATCTGGCCTGCGACGGTAGGCCTCTTCGAATGCGAGCCCCACGGGGATGACAAGGGCGCCCACCTCGTTGCCCACAGAGACGTAAAGGTCCTCCGTTAGCTGAATATTCTCTGGCTTGGCCCGTTTGTGCGGCTTGACATATGCATGGGCAAGGTAGAGGGCGGTCTTTCCGCCACGCTCGGTGATTACCTTGTTGAACTCGATCACCTTCGCGCGAAACTGTGCCCGCCTTTGCTCCGACAGCGGTGCAAAGCTGCCGCCCTGAAGAATGACCAGCTGAAACGGCTCTTTCACGCCGATCCGCCCCGGCTGCGTGAGGTGGTCGACGTTGTGATGTGCCAGGGCGGCACCACCGATTGTGGCTGACTTGTAGGCCATTTTCTTTGCCAGACTGGGATCAGCGGCTATCGCCATCCGGCGTACATGGTTGTGCAGGCTGTCCCCGTAATACAGGTAGCTGTTGCCGACAAACAGGATGCGGGTGGGCGTGTCGACCTGGGGCGCCTTGATAACCGGCGTTGGCCCGGCAGCGGTAAGGTGGGCCAGCGGGAGGGTGATTGCAAACAGCAGGGTGCGCAGCATTGACCTACGGTATGGCAGCACGGCGTGCTTTTCCTCTGTTGATTCGGTTTATTTTTAATCGAGTTATCGAGGCCAGCTTCCAACATTTTGGCGATGTGGTAGGTACCATAGAACCACCTAATGCGGTAGAGGGCTTACGCTCAAGTCATACTAAATCGAGACCAGTACTTGCTACGGGCGAGCGTCCGCTCTTGCCGAGAGCGGACATTGGACAGGTTGACTAGCGCGATAGGACAAGAACCCCGCCGAAGCAGGGTGTGTGTTTTCTCTCGCATAACAAAAAGAGCAGGGCCGGTCAGCCTAGATGCGCCAGCGGCTGCACTAGGTTCTCGAGGAGCATCGTGACACAGTCTTTGGATCCCTTACCCTCGCGCACGACGATCTGCCGGTGCGCGAAATCGATGTCCTTCACCCGGGGCATGAGCCCCTCCTGCAGGCGCAGGCCCGATCCGAAAAGAAGGCAGTCCCCGATCGCCCCCCCCGGATGCCGCGCTAAAGATGATCTTCAAGACCCGGCAGAAGCGAGTAGAACAGGACGCCGAGCTGGCGCAGGAGCCTGCCACCGGGTTCTTGATGCAGTCTCAAGTGCTCGCCATCCCTTTCGCCCATCCACACGATTTGCGATTCACCCGATCCGGGATCGAGGTCCATGGCCAGCCGCCAGCTGTGAACGGGTGAGAAATCACGTTCGAGGCCTTTTAGAACTCGTTCCGCCAGCGGCTCGCTCTCGATGAGGAAGCCCACTTCTGTGTTGAGGCGGCGGGAGCGCGGGTCGGAGTTGGCGCTTCCGATCCATACGACCCGCCGGTCGTACACGATCACCTTCGCGTGCAATGCTGAGTCAGTGCTGCCAGGCCGCATTACGTGTCCCGCTCGAGCGGGGCGTTGCGCGTCGGCGCGGTACTCGTAGAGTTCGACGCCAGCCTCAAGCAGTGCCACCCGATGGCGGGAATAGCCAACATATACCGCGAGGACATCGGTGGATGCCAGTGAGTTGGTCAGAACCCGCACGCGTACGCCCCGGTCCGTTAGCTCGGAGAGCACCTCGACACCGCGCTTGCCCGGCACGTAGTAGGCCATCACCATCGCCAAGTCGTTTTTCACCGACTGCCGAACAACGGACAGCGTGCGGGAAATCTCCGACAGCGACCGCGCGGATCTGTGCCGTTCCGGTCGCTCGCGAACCGGCCGCTCTGCGACGACTCTGCCGCTCGCCCAGATGAGTTCCGGCGCTCCGGATAGCATCCGCTGCAGGAACTCCGGCTTTCGGCGCAGGTATTCTGCGTGAGGTCCGTGCTGCGCTTCGGCGAGACGGTGCAACGCGTCGAGCGTCCGGGATGAAGCCTGCTCGGACGGTGGTGTCCCAAACGCGGCCACTGGAACCGATACCAGACTGTTCCAGTACTCGTCGAATTGCGTGGACACCTGCGATACGATCGGGCCCGCGGCAAGCACGTCCAGATCGCGGAAATTCGCCTGCGCCTGGGCCTCGAAGTAGTGATTGCTAATGTTGCGTCCACCGAGGATGGCGACCGCGCCGTCCACGGCAAACACTTTGTTGTGCATGCGCATTCCGAGAGTGTCGAGCTGGAGTGCGAGCTGAAGCGGGCGCAACCAACGCGAGCGGTGGGGAAACGGGTTAAACACGCGGATTTCGATGTTTGGGTGCACATCCACGATCTTGAGCAGGTCCAAGTCGTCGAACCCCAGCGCGAAATCGTCGAGAAGAATGCGCACGCGCACGCCCCGCCCCGCGGCGTCGATCAGCCGCTCCAGCAGGAACGCTCCGGTTTCATCCGGGTCGTAAATGTAGTATTGGAGGTCGATTGTGTGCTCCGCCAGATCCGCGAGCGCGGCGCGCGTCATGAGCGCGCTTACGCCGCTGTTGATTAGGCGGAAACCCGACTTTCCGGGGTGGAGGGCTTGATGAGCGAAGTAGGCGCGGCCAAGCGAAGTCTGCTCGGGGTGATCGAACGCGTAAGAAGGGGTGGCCTTGAAGTCGGCCTGTATGGTCACACAGCCAGCGGTGGCGGCGAAGAGGCCGACAGCGACAGTTACTTGTCGCCAAACGGTTAGGTAGCGCACACCGGCCGACTTCTTAGTCATTGGGGGAAGTCATTCTGCGCTGGTTGGTTCCGGAAGACCATAGTGCGAATGGAAGCGACGTTCGACGCGCCAGCACCAAATCTGTTTGCTTTTCCTGCCGGTTGTCAGTAAATTCGATTGATTCAAGAAATCTATCATCAAGCACGATTCGGGCGATCCGGGGGTCTTGCCACGGCGTTGGATCTAGCTTGCTGAAGCGGCATGTTCTCGACGGATCTGAGCGGTCAAATCACCCTTGGTAGGCGGCGCGTGCGTGCGTTTGTCGCCCGGGTGCGATTTTGGCTGCCGCCGGGGAACGGGCGATGACACCTTTCGAGCTAATAGAGCCGTGCACACTGCGCGAGGCGGCCGAGTTGCTCGCCTCCGGGGATCCTTCGGTGCGCCCAATGGCGGGCGGCACCGCCGTGATGCTGATGATGAAGATGGGCGTGCTCCGGCCCACCCGGCTTGTCAACCTGCATGGGGTGGAGAAGCGATACTCTGAGATCAGCGACGGCGATGGCGAGCTGCGCTTCGGTGCGATGGTGACGCTGTCGGCGCTCGAGCGCTCGTCAGTAGTGAAAACCCGCGCGCCCGTCATCGCACGGGCCCTGCGCACGCTTGCCAATGTCCGCGTGCGCAATGTCGCGACCGTGGGCGGACACCTCGCGCACGCCGATCCGCACATGGACCTGCCGCCGGTGCTGATTGCACTGGGCGCGACTGTTTCCACCGTTCAACCGAAAGGCGGACGGACGCTGCCGCTCGAAAAGCTGTATGCGGGCTATCTCGAGACGACGCTCGGCCGCGAGGAACTCATCGCGGAAGTGATTGTGCCGGCGCAAGGCAGCCGGCACGCCGCCTATCTCAAGTGCACGACGCGGTCCGCGGATGACTGGCCGGCGCTCGGCGTGGCGGTCGTGCTCGATACCGACGGCGCGCTCGTGCGCGATGCCCGCATCGTGATCAGCGCAGCGACCGATGTACCTACGCGCCTCACCTCAGCGGAGAAAGCGCTGACCGGCACGCGCGTGGACGACAAGACGGTGCGCGAGGTGGGAGATGCGGCCGCTTCCATGGCAGAGGTGATGGGGGACGAGCATGGGTCGGCGGCGTACAAGCGCGAGCTGGTCCGCGTCTACGTTGCGCGCGCTGTGCGGGCGGCGTTAAGCGAGAAGTAGGTTAGCCGCGGATCGACGGTCGTGAATCGTAAATCGGGCTTCGTTTAAAACCCTGGAATTAGCCGCAGATAAACGCAGATAAACGCAGATGCATAGATACAAGAAACAAGAAACAAGAAACAAGAAACAAGAAAACAAGACCAGGATTATTTTGCCGCCGATGAACGCCGATAGATGCCGATAAGACAGGAATGGACATGATTTACAGGATTAACAGGATCGAAACAAAACGTTGAACAAGGAATCTTGTGAATCCTGTTAATCCTGTCTATTTTGATCTCGATCTTATCTGCGTTTATCTGCAGCTGAATAGGTTTTTTGCTTTTTTTGGACGGGCTTGATGGTAACAAGGACGATGCAAGGCGGAACAGTAGGACGCTCGATCCCGCGGCTCGAGGCTAACGCGAAGGTCACGGGGCGCGCGGAGTACGTACACAACCTGCGCCTGCCGGGAATGCTCTACGGAAAGATCTTCCGCAGCACGGTCGCGCACGGGCGCATCCGGCGCATCGACACGAGCGCAGCGCAGACGGTCGAGGGCGTGCACCGTGTCGTCACTGCGGAAGACATCCGAAAAGTCATTCCGGATCCGCATTACGGTCCCGCGTTCCACGATCAGCCGATCCTGGCGATCGACAAGGTGTGCCATGTCGGCGAGCCGGTCGCCGTCGTGCTCGCTTCGGACCCCCATGTCGCTGAGGAGGCCGCGAGCCAGATCGTCGTCGAGTACGAGGAGTTGGCCGCGGTTTTCGACGAAGTCGAGGCGATGACCTCGAAAGCGGTGGTGCACGAGGCGCTCAAGCCCGCGGGAACGTTCCCCGACCTCAAGCATCTCCAGGGAAAGAAGAATACGAATATTGCGCTCGACTATCACCTGCGGCGCGGCGACGTGGAAGCGGCGTTCAAGACGGCGGACCAGGTGTTCGAGCACACGTTCCACACGCAGCAGGTGCTGCACGTGCCGCTGGAGCCCTTCGTCTCCATCGCCGATCCTGGCGATTCCACACTCACCCTCCACACTGCTTCCCAGAGCCCATCGTTCGTGCGCATCGAGATCGCGCGGCTTTTCGGCTGGCCGGAAAACAAGGTGCGGGTCAAGGTGCCCTACCTGGGCGGCGGCTTCGGCGCGAAGCTCTACATCAAGCTCGAGGCGCTCGTGACCGTGCTTGCGCTTATCACGCGCCGGCCGGTGAAGATCGCGCTCACGATGGAAGAGCAGTTCTACACGCTCACCAAGCACGCCGCGACGCTCCGCATCAAGAGCGGCGTCACGAAGGACGGGCGCATCACGGCGCGACGGTGCGAAGTGTGGTGGAACGGCGGCGCCTATGCCGACATCGGCCCGCGCGTGACGCAAAAGTCGGGCTTTACGGCCCCGGGCCCGTACGATATCGAGAACGTTCACATCGACTCGTACGCGCTCTATACGAATCTCCCGCCGGCCGGGGCGCTGCGCGGTTTTGGCATTCCCCAGCTGGTGTGGGCGTACGAGGGCCACACCGACATGATTGCGCGCGCGCTGAAGATGGACCCCGTCGAGTTTCGCCGCAAGAATCTCCTGCGAAACGGCCGTCCGCAGGCAACCGGAACGGTGATGAAGGACGCGGCAATCGACAAGGTTCTCGAGCGCGCGGCGGTGCGCATGGACTGGGGCAAGCCTTTCGAGCGGGGCAGCGGCAGTGTGCGGCGGGGGCGCGGCATCGCGATCGGCTTCAAGGCGAGCATTTCGCCGACGACATCGGTCGCCATCGTCAACCTCTATGCCGATGGCAGCTGCGCGCTCTATAGCAGCACGGTGGACATGGGGCAGGGCTCGGACACGGCGATGGCGCAGATTGTCGCCGAGGTGCTCGGCATTCCCATCGAGACGATCACCGTCGTGCATCCGGATACCGACGTGACACCGTACGACATGGCGACCCTGGGATCGCGCTCCACGTATCACATGGGAAACGCCGTGCGGCGCGCCGCGGAGGACGCGCGGGACAAGTTGATAGCGATGGCGCGCGAGGTTGGCTTATCGGCCGAGACGACGCCGATCCCCGATGTGTTCAGGAAGAAGTACGGAATGCAGGCCGGCAACATCGTCGGGACCGGGAGTTTCATCCCCACCTATATGCCAACGAATCACGACACCGGCCAGTCTGACAATGTGACCCCATTCTGGATGGTCGGCGCGACCGGGGCGGAGGTCGAGGTGGACACCGAGACGGGGCAGGTGCGCGTGACGCGGCTCGTGAATGTCGCCGACGTGGGGGCGCCCATCAACCCTCGTATCGTGGAGACGCAGCTCTCCGGCGCCGCGATCATGCAACTCGGCTTCACGCTTTCCGAAAAGATGGAGTTCAAAGCCGGGCAGTGCACCAACGCTTCGCTCGCCACCTACAAGATTCCGGGCCTGCTCGATATCCCCGGCATAGTGGAAAACGAGGCGGTGGATTCCGTGGAGCAAGGCGGGCCATTCGGTGCGAAGGGAGTCGGCGAGACTGGGACGTTCGGCGTGTCACCGGCGATCGCGAACGCGATCGAGGACGCGGTGGGCGTGCGGCTGACATCGCTGCCGCTGACCGCGGAGGCGGTCTACCGCGCCCTCCGCGCGAAGGAAGGCAATCCGTTGAAAGACAATTAGCCACAGAGAGCACAGAGAACACAGAGAGAAACAGAATGAAAATTACCCCCACCCTATCCCTCCCCCTGAGGAGGGGATTTTCTCGTGGAATGGCTGCTGATATATGTCTCCCTCCTCCTCAGGGGGAAGGTTGGGATGGAGGTGGCTCTGAAATCCTCTGTGAACTCTGTGACCTCTGTGGCTGATTTGGTTTTTGACATGAGCGCAGCGATGCGAACGATTCACTTCACTTTGAACGGTGAGCGCGTCTCGGCAGAGGTTCCGCCGCACTGGAACCTCGTCGAGCTGCTGCAGAACCACTTCGCGCTTTTCGGCGCGCGCGAGAGCTGCGGGCAGGGTCTGTGCGGATGCTGTACAGTGCTGGTGGACGGGCGCGCGGTGTCGGGCTGCCTCTACCTCGCGGCCCTGGTGGACGGCGCGGAAGTCGTCACGATCGAGCAGCCGGCGGCCGGAGATGGCCTGGACGCGATACAGAAAGCGTTCGTCGAGGCTGGCGGCTTCCAATGCGGCTTCTGCACGCCCGGGTTCGTGCTCATGACCCGGCAGTTGCTCGAGGAGAACCCAGATCCGACCGTGGACGAAATCCGGTACTATCTCTCCGGTAACCTGTGCCGGTGCGCGACCTATCCCGAAATCATCGAGGCGGTTAAACTCGCGGCGCAAAAGCGAAAAACACAGTGAGCCGCAGATACACGCAGATAAACGCGGATAAGATCGAAATCAAATTAGACAGGAAATCTTGTAAATCCTGTCCATTAAGAGTTTCAGCGTGACACGCTCTGAAAAAGGCAACCCGCTGGATCTTCGCGCGTGGCTCGATCAAGTCAGAAAGTTCGGCGAGTTGAAGGATGTGATCGGCGCCGACTGGAAGCTGGAGCTCGGCGCGATCAGCGAGGTAAACGTCAGGCGGGATCCAAACCCGGCCCTGCTGTTCGACGAAATCGCGGGCTATCCGAAAGGATTCCGGGTCCTCACTTGCAGTACCAGCAGCCCGGCACGGCTGTCATCGATTCTTCACCTGGGCGTCGAGAAGAATCACCATGAGCTGGTGCAAAAGCTTCGCGGCAAGCCCGCTTCATGGCAGGCACAAGCGGCCAATTTCGATCCCGTGTACGTCGAGCAGGGGCCGGTGTTCGAGAACATTAGGGAAGACGGGAAAGTGGACCTTTTCACTTTCCCGTCTCCCTTGTGGCACGAGCAGGACGGCGGACGCTACATCGGAACGGGCTGTTGCGTTGTGACCCGGGATTTCGACTCGGACTGGGTCAACGTCGGCACGTACCGCGTGCAATTGCACGACAAGGGCAGTGTCGGGCTCGACATGATCCCGGGCAAGCATGGCGCCATCCAGTACGACAAGTACATGAAGGCGGGCAAGCCGTTTCCGGTGGCGATCGTTCTCGGTTGCGACCCGCTCGGCTACCTGATCTCGGGCATCGAAGTGCCGTTCGGCATGTGCGAATACAACTACATTGGCGCAATCCTCGGAGAGCCCGTGTCGGTCGTGAAAGGCGAGTTGACGGGTTTGCCTTTTCCGGCCGCATCCGAGATCGTTATCGAGGGCTGGGCGCACCCCGGCGATGTGCGGACGGAAGGGCCGTTCGGTGAATTCCACGGCTACTACCCCGGCAAGGCGGGAACGGCCCCGGCGGTGAGGATCGAGCGGGTCTACTACCGCAACGATCCGATCTTGATGGGGAGCCCGCCGGCGAAGCCGCCCAACGACTACTCGTACTCGAAAGCGGTGATGCGCTCGGCGTTGCTGTTTGATGCGTTATTGGCCGCTGGGGTGCCCGACGTCAAGGCGGTCTGGGCGCATGAGATCGGCGGGGCGCGCATGTTCAACGTCGTGGCGATCAAGCAGCGCTACGCCGGGCACGCGAAGCAGGCGGGCCACATTCTCAATCAGTGCGGCGTCGGCGCCTATATGTCGCGCTACTCCGTCGTGGTGGACGTGGACATCGATCCGTCCAACCTCCAGGAAGTGATGTGGGCGGTCGCGACCCGGACGGATCCCACGATCGATATCGATATCATTCAGCGCGGCATGGGTTCAAAGAACGACCCGATGTTCGTGGCGTACCCGTATAGCGCGCCATTCAGCTCCAAGGCGATCATCGACGCCTGTCGGCCGTATGATCATCTGCACGAGTTTCCTGCTGTCGCCGAGGCGAGCAAAGAGCTGCAGGAGCAGGTGCGGAAGAAGTGGAAGGACCTTTTCTGAACCGCCAAGGCGCCAAGCGTGCCAAGAAGAACGGATCTCCATTCACCAATCACCAATTACCATTACCAATCACGATTCACGGATTTTGTAAGGAGGAATCATGAGAGCCTTGATCGCAACCCTGTTCACTGTCGCTTTGGCGCTCGGGTTCGCTGCGCAGGCGGCGGACTACCCGGTTAAGCCCATACGGGTTCTGGTGCCGTACTCACCCGGCGGCGCGGTGGACACGTCCACCCGCATCCTTACGAACAAGCTCGTCGAGCGCCTCGGCTGGACGATCATCGTGGACAACCGTCCGGGCGGGAACGGTTTCATCGCGGTGGGTATCGCCTCGAGGGCTAATGCGGACGGCTATACGCTGCTCTCGGCGCACACCGGAGAGTTTGCGGTGAGTCCGTTCGTGTTCAAGGGCGTTCCTTTCGACCTCGACCGCGATTTTGACACGATCACCATGCTGAGCGATGCGCCGATGGCGATCGTGGTGAACAGCAAGTCGCCGATCGGCAGCCTGAAAGACCTGATCGCCATGGCCAAGGCCAAGCCGGGGCACATCACCTTTGGATCGCCGGGCACCGGGTCGGTGAACCGGCTCGCAACAGAGTGGCTTGCGGTGGCGGCCGGCATTAAGCTGCTGCATGTGCCCTACAAGGGTGGCGCGCCGGCGGTTGCAGCGGTTGCATCGAACGAAGTCATGCTGACTATTGCTGCCATTCCCGGCGTGACGCCGCACCTTCAGGCGGGGCGGGTGAGGGTGATCGGGGTCACTACCGCGAAGCGCTCGCCGCAGGTACCGAACTTCCCGACCGCGCAGGAAGGCGGAGTCCCCGAGCTCGATGCCTCTATCTGGGTCGGCCTGTTCGCGCCCAAGGGCACACCGAAGTCCATCGTCAACCGGATCTACAAGGAGTCGGTCGAAGTGTTGAAGCTTCCAGAGGTGAAGGCGCGCTACGCATCGGTGGCCGCGGCCGAGACCATCGGTATGCCGCCGGCGGCATTTCACACGCGCGTCAAGAAGGACGCGGAGCGCTACAAGAG
>Ga0224512_10000190_pt1 | contig 66272 bp, 55 predicted proteins | sample SF_May12_sed_USG_4_FD_169103 | JGI IMG/M metagenome (GOLD analysis project Ga0224512, IMG submission 169103) | Sediment microbial communities from San Francisco Bay, California, United States - SF_May12_sed_USGS_13 | ecosystem: Environmental > Aquatic > Marine > Sediment | place: USA...
CATTGCCGTGTAATCGCTCGTCAGATAGGAGGGCGCGGCCACCAGCAGCGAGACGCCCGACTGGTTGAGCACATACTCCAACTCGTTGACCCGGTAGGCCGGGTTGACCGTGACGAGCACGGCCCCCATCCGGGCGGTGGCGTACTGGAGTATGGCCCACTCGGCGTAGTTGGGACTCCAGATGCCGACCCGGTCGCCCTTCTCGACCCCGGCCGCCATCAGCCCCTTGGCCAGCTCGTCGACCGCGGCGGCGAACTCGCGGTAGGTGTAGCGCTGATCCTGTTCCACGGAGACGAGGGCGTCGTTGTCGGGCCAGGTCGCCACCGTGCGGGCCAGGTTGGCCGGGATCGTCTCGTCGAGGAGCGGGACGTCGGTCGGTCCGTGGTCGATCGACAGGGTGGGCGCCGATGAGGACGAGGATGAGGGGCTCATACTCAGATTGTGGCCGCCGAGCCGAGGATATGCCAGTGCTCCATTCCGGCGAACTCCTCCAGCATGGCGTAGGGGTAGTCCGGCAGCCCGGGTGCCGAGACGGTGGTGAGGCGGGCGATGTCGTCGGCGCTGAGCGTGACGTCGGCCGCGCCGAGATTGTCGTCGAGCTGTTCGAGTGTGCGGGCGCCGAGGAGAACCGAGCTCACCGTCGGTCGGGTCAGCAGCCACGTAATGGCGACCTGACCGGGTGAACAGCCGTGGTCGGATGCAATGGCGGTCACGGCGTCGACGATGGCCCAGGTCCGGTCGGTATTGCGCTTGTCGTAGGCCTCGACACCCCGGTTCGGGTCCTCTCCCAGGCGGGTGGCGCCCTCCGGGCGTTTGTTCCGCCGGTACTTGCCGGTCAGCCAGCCGCCTCCGAGCGGCGACCAGGCCTGGCTGGTGATACCGGTGTCGAGGCAGAAGGGGAGCAGTTCGTGTTCGATCGTGCGGTCGAGCAGGTTGTACTGGAGTTGGATGACCTCGGGTCCGGCCAGGTCGCCCAGGCGGGCCGTGGTGACGATGGTGCCGAACTGGTAGCCGGTCAGGTTCGACCAGCCGACCCGGCCGATCTTGCCCGCCTCCACCAGCCCGGTCAGCGTCTCGAGTGTCTCCGCCACCGGGGTTTCCTGGTCCCAACCGTGCACCAGGTAGAGGTCGATGTGGTCGATCCCGAGCCTGCTGAGGCTGGCGTCGACGGCGGCCTGCAGCGCGGGCCGGGAGGCTCCGGCCAGTCCCTCGGGTGGGGCGAACCGGCCTTTGGTGGCGATGAGCATGCCGTCGTCACCCCGGTCCGGTCGTCGATCGGCCAGCCATCGGCCGATGATCCGCTCCGACTCGCCGTCGCCGTAGACGTCCGCGGTGTCGATGTGGGTGCCACCGACCTCTCGGAAACGATCGAGCTGGGCGAAGGCGCCGCCCTCGTCGGTTTCGACGCCGAACGTCATCGTGCCGAGAGCGAGCTGGTTGGTCCGTTTCGAGGGCTGGGTCGTGTCCATGAGCCCAGTCAACACCCTCGAGCGCCGTTCACGGCAAGGTCGTTCGCCGTATCCTGTGTGCCATGAGCTCTCGTCACGGTGTGACCGCTTGTTCTGGTGTGCGCAGTGATCGATAGCGATCGGTGGGTACACCAGAACCCCGGAGGGTCCTGGCGGTGACCGTCGGGCTGACCGATCACGAACAGGCGATGCTCGCCGGCGCCCGGGGCGAGGGGGTGGCCCTGGCCATGCGGCTGGTCGTCGGCCTGGCCGAGGCGATGAGGGCCGAGTCGCTGCTGCCCATCACCGGCGCCCACATCGACAGCTGCCTCTACCACGGGCGATCGAGCCTCGACTTCGCCGATCGGCTGGTCGGCGGCGGGGCCGAGGTGTTGGTGCCGACAACGTTGAACGTGTCGAGCCTCGACCTGTTGCACCCCGAGCTGTTCCGGGGCGACGATGAGACCCGGCGCGACGCCAAGAAGCTGATGGACGCGTATGTGGCGATGGGTTGCGAGCCGACGTGGACCTGCGCCCCCTACCAACGGCCCGACGACCGGCGGCCCGGTCTCGGCGACCACGTGGCCTGGGCCGAGTCGAACGCCATCGTCTTCGCCAACAGCGTGCTCGGCGCCCGCACCCACCGCTACAGCGACTTCATCGACATCGCCGCCGCCGTGACCGGCCGGGTCCCGGACGCCGGTCTGCACCGGAGCGAGAACCGACGGGCCTCCGTGGTCATCGATGTGAGCAACCTGCCGCCCGACCTGCTGGCCACCGATGCCGCCTACCCCGTGATCGGTTTCCTGGTCGGCCGGCTGTGCGGTTCGTCGATCCCGGCGATCGTCGGTCTGCCCGCCACCGTCGTCGAATACAACCTCAAGGCGCTGGGCGCGGCGGCCGCCTCGTCGGGCAGCCTGGCCATGTTCCACGCCGTTGGCATCACACCCGAGGCCCCGACCTTGGAAGCCGCTTGTGGTGGTGCCGTGCCGCCACCCGACGACGAGCGTCGCTACCGGGTGACCGCAGCGGACTGCCGCCGGGCTCGAGACGAGCTGAGCGTTTCGCTCGGCGGGGAGTCGAGCCCGCTGCTGTCCACGGTCAGCCTCGGCACCCCTCACTACTCGGTGGCGGAGATCAGGGTGCTGGCCGGGTTGCTGGCGGGGCGGACCGTGCATCCGTCGGTCGATCTCTATGTGTCGACCGGGCGGGAGGTGCTGACCGAAGCGGGGTTGAGAGGCTGGGTCGAACCGCTGGTCGCCGCCGGCGTCACGTTCGTCACCGACACCTGCACCTACATAACGCCCATCGTCCGCAACACCGGCGGCCTGGCCATGACCGACTCGGCCAAGTGGGCCTACTACGCCCCGGGCAACATCGGGGTCGATGTGGTTTTCGGTAGCGTTGGCGAGTGCGTCGAGTCGGCCGTGGCCGGGCGACTCGTCCGCAACGAAGCGCTCTGGTCGGGAAGCGACGGGCCCGGATGAACACGCATGTCACGGTGACACCGGTGGCGGGCGGTTCGGCCGATGGGCCCGCTCTGGTGTTCGACGAGCCGGTCAGTCTGTGGGGCGGCGTCGATCCGACCACGGCGACCGTCGTCGATCGGCTCCACCCCCAGCGCGGCGTCTCGCTGACCGGGGCGGTGGTGTTCATGCCATCCGGCCGCGGCTCGAGTTCGGCCTCGTCGATCCTCGTCGAGATGGTGCGGTTGGGAACAGCGCCCGCCGCCTTCGTGCTGCGCAGCCCGGACGAGATGCTCACCATCGGCTCGCTCGTGGCCGATGAACTCTACGGTCGGGTTGTGCCGATCGTGGTCCTCGACGACATCGGTGAGGCCGACGGGTTCGAGGTGCGGACCGGTGATTCGATCCGGATCGACGGCGCTACTCTCCACGTCGAGCGTCGGTAGGGTCGATCGGGCCGATGGCGAACCGCTCCCACCCCGAACCCAAGACCTGTTCCACCTGCGGCCGGACGATCGAGTGGCGGCGCAAGTGGGCGGACGACTGGGACCAGGTCCGCTACTGCAGTCAACGCTGCCGACGCTCCCGACCGGGGCCTGTCGACCGGGCACTCGAGGCGGCCATCGTCGAGCTGCTGGCCGCCCGGCCCGCCTCGTCGACCGTCTGCCCCTCGGAGGCGGCCCGCCGGGTGGCCACCGCCGGTGATGATGGGGCCGACGATGCTGATCGACACGGCAACGACGAGGGCTGGCGGGACGTGATGGAACCGGCCCGGGCGGCCGCCCGCCGCCTCGTGGCCGACGGCCAGGTGGTCATCAAGCAGCGGGGCCGGATGGTGGACCCTTCGACGGCCAAGGGCCCGATCCGCCTCGCCCCGGGGCCCGGCCTGGGACGACCGACCGACCCGATACCGTCGGGGCAATGAGTGAATCCAGCCATACTGCGCCGGCAAGTCGTGCCGGGTCCGAGGCGCCCCGGGCAATCGTGACGGGTGCCTCGAGTGGGATCGGGGCCGCCGTCGCCGCCCGCCTTGCGATCGACGGCTACGAGGTGCACGCCGTGGCCCGCCGGGCCGAGCGGCTCGACGAACTCGCGGTCGATGCCGAGAGGTTCGGCGACGGCCCCGGGTCGATCGTGCCTCACGTGCTCGACGTGAGCGACTCGGCCGCTCTGCTGTCGCTCGTGGAGCACATAGAGGATCGCCACGGTGCCGTCGACGTCCTGGTCAACAATGCCGGGCTCGGACTCACCCGCACACTGGCCGAGGCGTCCATCGACGACATAACCCGCCTCACCGACACCAACGTCACCTCGCTCCTGGTGGCCACGAGGGCGGTGCTCCCGGCGATGATCGAGCGCCACCGGGGCCACGTCGTCAACATCGGGTCGATGGCCGGCCTCTACCCGGTGTCGGCGGCCATCTACGGTGCGACCAAGGCCGCGGTCAACCGTCTGTCGACCAACCTGCGGCTCGAGCTCCGAGGCACCGGTGTCCGGGTCACCGAGATCAACCCCGGGCGGGTGACCACCGAGTTCTACGATGCGGCGGTCGGCGACCCGGAGGCGAGGGCCAGGGCCAAGGACTCCGGCGTCGAGGAGGTCACCGCCGATGACGTGGCCGACGCCATCGCCTATGCCATCTCCGTCCCTCGCCACGTCAACATCAACCGCATCGAACTCCAGCCGACCGAGCAGACCTACGGCGGCGCCCAGTTCGATCGTGTGGAGGGCTGGTCGTGACCGCAGTGCCGAGCGGTTCGTTCGGCAGCCGGGTCGTGGCCGTGACCGGGGCGGCGTCGGGTATGGGCGCAGCCACCGTTCGGGAGTTCGCCCGCCTGGGGGCGACTCTGGTGCTGATCGACGTCAACGGCCCCGGCGCCGAGGCGGTGGCCCGCGACCTCGATGGTCCGATGATGGTGATCGCCGGAGACGTCAGCGATTCGTCGTTCTGCACCGCCGCCGTCGACGGGATCGTCGAGCGCTTCGGTCGGATCGACGTGCTCGTCAACGCCGCCGGTACCATCCACCGGGCCGATGCGCTCGGCACCGGCGACGCCGACTGGCGACGGGTCATGAGCGTCAACGTCGACGGCATGTTCTACCTCTGCCGGGCCGCGCTGCGGCACATGACCGCCGCCGGGTCCGGCGTGATCGTCAACTTCGGCTCGATCTGGGGTGGCGTCGCTTCCGCCGGTGCCACCGCCTACTGCGTGTCGAAGGGGGCGGTCCACCAGCTGACCCGAGCACTGGCCCTCGACCACGTCGGCCACGGAATCCGGGTCAACGCCGTTGCCCCTGGCGAGGTGAACACGCCGATGCTGTCGTCCCAGCGGAAGCGTCCGCCCTCGGCTGCCGATCTGCAGGCCCTGGCCGACGCCACCATCCCGATGAAGCGGCTGGCCGAGCCGGAGGAGATCGCCCGGGTGGTGGTGTTCCTCGCCTCCGACGATGCCAGCTACATGACCGGCGAGATCGTCCACGTCGACGCCGGCTATACGGCTCGGTGAGATGAACCGTTTTGGCTGGCTCGTGACTGTCGTCCTGACGATCGCGCTGGTCGGGTGCGGTGTCGCAGGGGACGACGAAGTCGCAAGGTCGACTCCCGACGCGACCGCGTCGCAGCCGACCTCCACTGCGACAGCGCCGGCCGCAGCCCCGGCTCCCCCTGCGTCCACGAGCCAGGAGCCGCCGACGGTCACCACGCCCCGGCCGAACTGGCTCGGGTTGCGCACCCTGCCGACCGACGGCGACGGTTTCGGTGTGGCCGACGAGACACCGGCCGAACTGGCCGACCGTCGGTTCGCCACCGTCGACACCCTGCCTCCACCGCCCGACGGCCGGTTCCACGCCACCGTCCAGACGTTGTCCGCCGTGCCCGAGGCGCTGGCCCGGTCGACCTGGGTCGAAGGTTGTCCCGTCCCGCCCGAGGAGCTGGCCTACGTCACCGTGTCGTTCCTCGGCTTCGACGGCCTCAACCACACGGGCGAGATCATCGTCGCCTCGTCCGTGGCCGACGACATCGTTTCGGTGTTCGAGACGCTGCATGCCGAACGGTTCCCGATCGAGGAGATGCGCATCGTCACGCAGGCCGATCTCGACGCCCCACCCACCGGCGACACCAACAACACCACGGCGTTCGTCTGCCGGCCGGTCACCGGCGGAACCGCCTTCTCCGAACACGCCAAGGGTCTCGCCGTCGACGTCAACCCGTTCCTCAATCCCTACGTGAAGGGCGAACGGGTGCTGCCCGAGTTGGCCCTCGTCAACACCGACCGCGCACTCGAGCGGCCCGGGATGATCGAACCGGGCGTCGTCGTCGTCGAAGCATTCGCCGACATCGGCTGGGCTTGGGGCGGTGACTGGACGAGCCTCAAGGACTACCAGCACTTCTCCGCCACCGGCGGCTGACCCGGCACTCCGCTGAAAAAGTCGGTGAGGATCCGGCCGGAGATCAGCGCTGGCGGAGGACGCCGAGGCCTCGCCGAAGGATCCGCCGGCGACCACGTCGAGCCAGTTGCGCTTCACGGGCCACGATCATCAGGCCGGCGCCGACGATCAGCACCAGACCGATCCAGGTCGCCATGTCGGGCAGGGCACCGAAGAACACCCACCCCCAAAGCACCGCCCACGGCAGGTACGTGTACTCGAAGGGCGTGACGAGGCTGGCCTCGGCCAGCCGGTAGGCCTGACTGAGCGCGAAGAACCCGATTCCGGAGATCAGCCCGATGCCGATGAGCGGGAGCCAGTCTTCGTTCCCGGGCCACATCCAGTCCCGAAACAGGAACGCGACGCTGGGATGGGCCGACGACGACTCGATCTGGGAGAACACCAGACCGAGGACCAACCCGGCGACGATGTAGAACAGGACGGCGACCAGCGTCATCGACCCGCCGTTGGAATGGGGCCCGAGTTTGCGGGTGAGGATGATCGAGGTGGCGTAGCTGATGGCGGCCAGCAGGGCCAGCACCATCGCCGGCTCGAACACGGCGGAACCAGGTCGAACGATGATCAACACGCCGGCCAGGCCGATCGACACCGCAAGCCACCGGGGCCAGCCGATCTTCTCGCCCAGGAAGAACGGGGCGAAGATGGTCACGAAGATCGGGGTGGAGAAGGTGATGGCCGAGGTCTGGGCCAGGCCGATGGTGGCCAGAGCCATGTAGTAGACGAGGTAGCTGGTGAAGGCCGCTGCCGCCCGGCCCAGTTGCAGACCGATCGGTCCGATGCGTAGCTGCGACGAGCGGTTCTCCCATCGGACCGCAAGCGCGACGATCGGCAGGGCGAACACACCACGCATCACCACGATCTGATGGACGGCGTAGGCATCGCTCAGGCTCTTGATGATCACGTCCTGAATCGGGAACAGCGTGGTCGCCAGCACCAGGAAGGCGATACCTGCCGCCGGGCGCGAGTGATGGTCGACCGACACCGGTTCCGGGCCGTCGGGCGAGGACAATCGAGTTCCGTCGTGGTGTGTGACGGACATGAGGCGACCTCGATGATGTGAAGGGATCTCGGCGAAGGAACAGGTCCCCGATCGGGAACCCGGAAAGCAGTTGGCCGATCCGGTCAGGCGATGCTACAGCAGCTTACGTACGGTGTCGATGGTGTCGGCGTCGTCTGCCGACTTATCGCTGCGGTAGCTCTTGACCCGGGCGAACCGGAGGGCGACACCGCCGGGATAGCGGGTGCTGCGCTGGGCTCCGTCGAGCGCGATCTCGACCACCATGTCGGGACGGATCATCACCGTATGCCGCCCCGGTTGCTCGCTCTCGCTGAGCTTGCGGGCCAGGAACTGTTCGGTTTGCCAGGCGAGCAACTCATCGGTCAATCCTTTGAACGTCTTGCCCACCATGACGAAGTCGCCGGTGTCGCCGTCACGTGCGCCGAGGTGCAGGTTCGACAGCCGGCCTCGCCGTCGACCGTGCCCCCACTCGGCACCGAGCACCACGAGATCGAGGGTGTGAACCGGCTTGACCTTGCGCCACGACTTGCCTCGTCGTCCCGCCTCGTAGAGGCCGTCGGCGGCTTTGACCATGACCCCCTCGTGACCGGCGTCGAGCGCCGCATCGAGATGGGCCTGGGCGGCATCGGGGTCGCTGGTGAACACCTGGGGGATGAGCACATCGGACAGACCACTGGCCTCGGCCAGGTCCCGCAGCGCGGCCGAGCGTTCGCTCAACGGTCGATCGATCAGGCTCTCGCCGTCGAGATACATCAGATCGAAGAAGTAGGGCTGCAGCCCGCCACCGCCCCCGGAGCCCTCGCTGTCGTCCCCGCCCCTGGTGGCGAACACGCTGATCGTGTCCTGGAACCGGCCGGGCGACTCGTCGTCGCCGAAGAAGCCGAGCACCTCACCGTCGAGCACCGCCGAGTCGCAGGCCAGCTGCTCGACGACCGCCTGCACGACGCCCAACCGGTCGGTCACGCGGTTGAGGTTGCGGGTGTAGATCGAGACGGAGCGATCGCGGTTCGAGCCGCCCCCATGTCGACTGACGTGAACCTGGATGCGGGCGCCGTCGAACTTCCATTCAACCGCCGCCGCCTCCGGCCCCGTGGCGTCCAACGCCTCGGCCACATCGGCCGCGGTCGAGGCCAGCATCGGTTGGATCGGCCGCTGGACCTCGAGGTCGATGGCGTCCAATCCGTCGGCTCCGTCGACGATGGCGACGCGGATCGCCTCACCGAGGTCGCCCTGCAGCATCGCCCCCCGACGCATCGCGGCCGCCTTGACCCCCGCCGCTTTGGCCCCCGCTTCGGTTACGACCCCGGCCAGCGCCCCCTGGCGGGCCTCGCCGATCAGGACCCGCTTGACGAACTCCACCTCGTCGTCCTCGCACCCGGCTAAGAAACGGGTCAGCAGCTCCGACCGAGCACCGACCGAGCCGGATCCGGTGGTCGCCAGGATCTCCGACAGCAGGGCGTCGAGACCGAGCACCGTCGGCGGATAGGGGGACTCACCGCCGGTCGATCCGTCGTCGAGTCCGGCCTCGCCAATCTCGCCGAGCCCGGCGACGGTGGCCCAGCCGACGCCGATCGCGCCCTGCCGGGGTTTGGCCATGAGAAACCCGACTGCCGCCTCGATCTCCTCGGGTGCCAGGCGACGGAGCAGGTCGGCGAGAAGCTCGGTCTTGGCCTTCCGGCTCGACGTGCGTCGAACGGCGTCGGTCGTGGTCGCCAAGTCCTGCAGTCGGGTCACCCACACCATCGTATTGGCGCCCGGTTGGGTACGTCCGACACACCGGTTGGGAGTGCCTACACCCCCAACGAAGACACCAACAGGCACCATTCGGACGCGGCGCCGGATCGTTCAGAGTTGTGACATGCGCCCATTGAATGTTTTCCGACCGAATCTTCTCCGATCCATCAAGACCCTGGTCACCGTCGTCACCTTGACCCTGCTGACCACCTCATGTGCCGGGTTGTCCCAGCTGACCGCGGCGGGCGACCCGTCCGAGCCGCCCCTCGTCAATCCTGGGTTCGCAGGCGACGAGGATCCCACGCTCAACAAGACGGTTCAGCCGACGACCCCGCTCCCCGCCGACGGCTCGACCTCCACCGCGACGCCCGCCCCCGCCGTCCAGGACCCGGCCGTCGCCAACATCCTCGCCGGCTACACGACGTGGACCGATCCCGGACTCCACGTCACCGACAATCGTTCCCTGCAGTCGGACCGGTGGTTCGACGAGGAGAGCCCGAATGGCCGGGAGGAGGTCGCCTGCGCCCCGTCGGCGCTTCCCACCGTGGTTCGGGAGATGGACGAGTTTCCGGCGTTCGGGTTCAGCGGCGATGATGTGCTGCCGGGCCTGATCGTTGACGGCTCCGCCGCCACCTCCGGCAACATTCGGGCCCTGCCGCTGGCCCGGGCCCCGTTCACCCTGCGGTCGAGCCTGGCCTCGGCCAACCCCACGGTGGCGGTCGACACACCCAACTCCGGCACCATCGCCGAGGCGGTCGCCACCCTCAAACGCGACGCCGATCCCCGCCTCGGCAGCATCGACGTGACCCAGAGCGACATCAAGTACGACAGCTCGGAGACCCACTCGTTCGAAGACTCGTCGCTCGAAATCGGCGTCTCGCTCCGCTATCGCAACCGCCTGGCCTCGGCCGGCCTCGACGCCGACTACTCCCAGCACCGCTCCGTCGAGCGACACACGATCACCGTGCAGATGGTGCAGCGTCAACTGACGCTCAGCATGGTCGACGACGCTGTCGCCAACCCCGGACAGTACTTCGACACCGGTGTCAGCGGGGCCGAAGTCGATGCCCTCATCGCCTCCGGGGCCATCGGCACGGAGAACCCGCCGATGGTCATCGACCGGGTGGCCTACGGACGCCTCATGTACTTCACCATGTCGAGCACGAAGGTGCGCAGCGCCTCCGAGCTGAGCGCGGCGGTGGAGGCGGTCAAGGGATCGTATGAGGGCAGCGCCACCGTCGACGCCACCCACCTCCAGGTGATCAACGAGTCCCAGATCTCCATGGTGGCCTACGGCGGTGACCAGAACCTGGCGCTGGCCGCCATCAAGACCGGTGACCTCGGACAGTTCTTCGGTCCGGCCAACCCCACCACCGCCGCTCCGCTGGCGTTCACCTTCACCACGCTCGACGGTGGCGTCGTGGCCCTGAAGGAGTCGGCCGACATCCAAGCCCTCACCTGCACCCGCACCCCGGCCTCCTATGAATTCGCCATGAAGGTCGACACGGTCCAGGGCAAACTCGTCGTCTTCGTCAACGGCACCGAGGCCAAAGTGGTCAAGGACGACAACCCCCTCATCGGCTCCAAGCGCGACGGCTCCGGCACGCTCCAGGGTTCAGCGCTCAACAGCCTCTTGAAGAATGGGGAGAACGAGATCCGGCTGCGCTACACGAACCTCGGCTGCGACAACCGGTTCCGGGTCCGGGTCTTCGCCGGCCCCGACACCTCGGGCCGCCTGCTCGACACCTTCAGCCATCCCTCGCCCGGCTGCCCCAGCGAAGGCGACATGACGCTGACGTTCACCATCGACACCAGCACCGGGTCGGTCGAGGCCGTCTGATGGTTCCGGCCGCCGCCGATCCGGTCACGGTCTTCGCCGTCGACGACCACCCGGCCTTCCTGGTCACAGTCGGGATGGTCGTCGGAGCCACGCCCGGTTTTGACCTGGTCGGGACCGCCACGTCGAGTGCGGCAGCGCTCGAAGCACTTGCCGCCTCCACCATCGTGGCGGACGGTGGCCCCGACCTGATCCTCGTCGATGTGGTGATGCCCGACGGGACCGGCTTCGACTTCGTACGCCGCTACCGGGAGCGCGGCGGGCGGGCGGCGGTTATCCTGATGAGCAGCTATGAGCCCGACGACCTCCCCGCCGAGATCGTCGGGCCGTCCGGTTTGGGGCAGTCGGCGTTCATCGCCAAGAATGAACTGTTGCCCGGCCTGCTCGCTACGCTGTGGGACCGGGTGGCAGCCGACGAGTCCCCGTCCAACCGGTAGTCGAGCCGGATGTTGCGGTGACTCCCTACACGGTGAGGGCCGGGGGCAGGATGGGGTTGAGCCGAACAGCAGCGCTTCGAACACCGGGATCTCCGAACGCCAGGGACCGAAACAGCGACGAGGTCCGCGAGCAGTTCATCGAACTGATCCGCACCGAGTTCCGGACGATGATCATCGCCAGTGCGTTCTTCACCATCATCAGCGTGGTGCTGTGGATTCCCGGGATGTTGATGATCGTTGCGTTCGGCGTTACGAGCGGGACGCTCCGGCAGCTGGCCCGCAGGCCGGCGGCCCGAGGCGACATGTTCACCGCCGTGGCCATCTTCGCCTGCGGGCTGTGGGCGAGCACGATGTTCATCACCGCGCTCCTGCCGTTGGCGCTGCCGGTCATGATGTTCAACGTGGTGGTACCGGTGGTGCTGGCCGCCACCTATCTCGATGACCGGCAGCATTGGCCGATCGCCCTCACCGGGGTCGCGGTGGCCGGCATCATCGGGATTCTGGCCCTGACCCAGGACGGACTCGGAATGGAGGAGGGGGTCGACGAATGGATCGTCGACTGGACCACCATCGGCTTCCTCGTCGGCTACACCTGGATGTTCACCGCCACGGTGCGGGATGCCAACCGTACTCGTGTCGCAACCCTCGAGCGGGCGCTGGCGGCTAACGACGAGCTGGTCGAGACCCAGGCCGAACTACGACGATCCCGTCGTCGTCTGGTTGAGGTGGCCGACGCCGAACGGGGTCGCATCGAACGGAACATTCACGATGGTGCCCAGCAGCGGCTGGTGTCCATGGCGGTACAGCTCAAACTGGCGGCCCAGCTGGCCGAGCGGGGCACCCCGACTTCCTCCGAGACACTGGAGTTGTTACACGGCGAAGCCACCGCGGCATTGACCGAGCTGCGGGAGCTGGCCCAGGGCATCTACCCGTCACTCCTGGCGGAGCGGGGCCTGGTCGAGGCGATCGGCTCGCTGTGTCGCCGCTCGACGATCCCGGCTCGTATCACGGGCGGGCTCACGGCATCGCCACCGGATCGCATCGAGGCCGCGCTCTACTTCTTCTGTGCCGAGGCGATCCAGAACGCCAACAAGCACGCCGGCCCCGGCGCCGAGCTGACCGTCGACATCTCGGACTCGAACGGCACGGTTGCTGACGCCGTCATGATCGAGGTGACCGACACCGGTGCCGGGTTCGACGTCGATGCGGTGTCGAGTTCACGAGGGTTGTTGAACATGGCCGACCGGATCGAGGCCTTGGACGGCACCTTCGAGGTCGAGTCGGCACCGGGGACGGGCACGACGGTACGAGCTTCTGTTCCGGTGGCGGCGCCCGTCGAGACGTTCGGGGTCGAGTCGGCCGAGGTGGCCGCATGATCCGGGTGGTGGTGGCCGACGACGACCTGCTGGTGCGTCGGGGTGTGGTGTCGGTTCTGGCGGTGATCGACGACACCGAGGTGGTGGCCGAGGCCGGGTCGCTGCCGGAACTGCTGTCGGCCGTCGAGGAGCACAAACCCGACGTCGTCGTCACCGACATCCGCATGCCGCCGACGCTCACCGACGAGGGGATTCAGGCAGCCCGAACCATCCGGGCCGACCACCCGACCTGCGGGGTGGTGGTGCTGAGCCAGCATGCAGAGCCCGAGTTCGTGACGTCGGTGTTCGAGCACGGCAACGAGGGTGTGGCCTACCTGCTCAAGGAGAACGTCGGCGACATCTCCACCCTCACCCAGGCGGTCACTGCCGTGGCCGACGGGGGCTCGGCGGTCGACCCGGCCGTGGTATCGGCACTGGTGGCCGGCAAGTCGTCATCGCCCAGTTCGTCACTCGACCACCTCACACCGCGGGAGACCGAGGTGCTCGGTCTGATCGCCGAGGGACTCAACAACGGGGCGATCGCCGAGCGCCTGGTGCTGAGCGATCGTGCGGTGGCCAAACACATCAACAACATCTTCGCCAAACTCAACCTCGGCGAGGAGCCGTCCGCCCACCGTCGGGTCCGGGCGGTGCTCATCTGGCTCGCCGCCCTCGACTGATCCCAACCCCTCTACGCAACTCTTCCTGAACGATCCGCGCATTGTGCGCGTTCGGTTCAGGAAGAGTTGAGTTGAAGGCGGAATTTGGCGAACCGCTGGGCCGCGTAGGGGAGGAACCGGATCTTCTGGATCGGCTCGACCGACAACGGAATGGCGGCCATGGCGTACATGTAGTCCGACGCGGCGATGGCCCGGTTCGTCTGGGTGACCAACTCGTCGAGTCGGGCCTGCCGTCGGCCGGGGTCGCCCAGGGTGTCGTCGAGGTCGGCCTCACGATCGACATAGAAGCCGATGAACCGGGCCAGGTCGGCGTCGGTGTGCCGGGGTGGGCCGATCTTGAAGTGCGGCTCCTCGGCGAACCCGTGCAGCATCGCCGTCTCGGCGAAGAAGTTGGCGAAGTCGAAGACCCGGTGGTTACGGCACGAGAACTCGAAGTCGAGTAGCTTCACCCGGCCGTCGTCGAGGGCGAAGGTGTTGCCGTGGTACGTGTCGTTGTGGCAGAACACCGGGGGATCGACGTCGGGGTCGGGCAGGCGACCGAGCACCTGCCGCAGAGTGGCCGGTTCGAGTAGTTGCAGGAGCGGTTCGCACAGATGGCGTTCGTGTTCCGGGAACTCGTTGCGCTCGGATATCAGCACCCGTTCGACCAGCGGACCCCACCGCTCGAACAGCAACTCGAAGAACGTCGCCTCCGGCAACCCGTTCGGATCGAGCCGGTGGAAGCGGTGCAACTCACCGGCCACACCCCGTTGCATGGCGGCGTCGTACACACCGTCGGCCGTCAAGGTACGACCCCGGTAGAACTCCTCGATGCGGCAGGTTTCGTCGTAGTGCAGGCAGCGGGCGGCGATCTCGTGTTCACCGAGGAGCAGGAAGACCCGCCGCTCCTCGGCCGACTCGAGGATGGCGTTCTCCTTGCCCTCGAGGTGGCGGTAGAGGACGGCCGGCGGATCGGCATCGGCGGCGACGCCGGGACGAGCCTGGATGCCCATCGTGAACGACGAGAAGCCCTTCGGGTCGGCGAAGTCGAAGTCGTCGACGGTCAGCGCCCGCCACGACGGAAACACCTCCTGGCACCGCTCCAGTACCTGCTCCTCGACGTTCGCCCGTGGCGCCTCGCCATCCCCGATCCCGGTGGTCATCGAACCAGTATGGCCCGTCCGTCCGATCTCGGCTCAGGGGCAGGCGGGCGGTAGCAGATCCAGACCCAACTCGACCCGCTCGCCCGAGGTCAATCTCCGGCCCGCCCGCTCGCAGGCGGTCTCGACCCACTGGGCAGGATTGGTGTCGACGATCGACCAGGTCGTGGACACGCCGGCCTGGGCTGCGTTTCGAACCGCGACCCGCTCGGCATCGGGCGCCACCGCCGACGACACCCGAGGCGCGCGATACTCCGACACCAGGCGGGGCGGTCCGGCGTCGCCGTCGATCACGGCGATCGGCTCGGGATCACCGACCCACCACAGGGTGACCGTGCCGTCGTGGTCGACGGTGATGGCGATCGTACCGTCGTTGTTGAGGGTGATCGGCGCCACGATGCCGCCGGGATCGAGTTGACCGAACCGGGCGCCAACCCGATCGGTGCCGAGGTCGACCACCTCGAGGGTTCCGTCGAAGGAGACCCCGACCAGGGTGGTCCCGTTGCCCGACACGGCGAGCCGGCGGTATGGGCGCCCGGCCAACGGATGATCGTCGATCCGCTCGAGCGTCTCGGCCGACCAGACCGCCGTCGCGCCGTCCTTGTCGACGGGGTAGGCGACGGCCACGTCCTTCATCGGGCTGTCGACCCAGGCCCACCGCGCGCCGTCGGCCAGCACGACCTGACCGTCTCCGCGGTCGGCGATCAACGACAGGAATTCCCGGGCGTTGGAGTAGTAGTCGGGATTGCCGGTGAGCGCGAACAGGGTGCCGTCGACGATCACCGTGCGCGACGGGTACAGGGGGTCGGAACGGCGATCGTTCAAGGAGGGGATGGGGCTGAGCGTGACGGTGCGGGGGGCGAAATCGTCGCTGGAGGAGTTGCTGCCCGTCGCCGTGTCGTCGTCGGCCCGTGACCAGAGCGTCAAACTGCCGTAGTCGTTGTAGTGAACCACGTCGTGCTCGACGCCGGGAGCCAGCGGCGAGGTCAGCACCGCTCCGCTGCTGGTGACCAGCCATCCCTCGTTGACGTTCTGATTCTCGGCCGGTCCATAGCCGGAGCGACGAGACGCCGCCATCTGATCGAGGTCGCGAGGATTGAAGCTCACCAGGTCGAAGCTGCCCTCCGCAGTCGCCACCGTGACCGCGTCGACCCCGCCCAGGCTCCGGAGGAGGAAGCGGAGGGTGTCGGCACCGGGCGCCGCCCGATACACCTCGGCGGCCAGGAGTTCCGCCGGGATCGAACCGGCGGTCACCAGCGCGTCGAGCCGATCGAGCGAATGGAGTTCGGCCCGACCGGTGGCCGCTTCCTCGCCCTCCCGTTGGATCGGGTCACCATCGCCCGTCGTCAGTGTGAGGAAGACCCCGGCGGCCGCCAGAATCGCGAGCAGAGCCAGAAGCCCCGGTCGTCGGCGCGGTGGTTGGGTCGATCTCGACGACTCAGGCGCGCCGGCATCGCCGGGGCCGATCAACTCGACCGTCGGCCGCTGCGGGTCCGGACGCCCGCTCACCGGGGGCCGTCGATCGTTCGGTGGATCGACATACTCCTCATCGTAGACCGGTCATCGTGGACCGGCCCGCGGTCACACTTCGATCAAGTCGCCATGAGCAGCCCCGCCCAGGTTGCCGAACCGCCGACCCGGTCGAAGTGGCCCCGCCGGATCAACACGACGCTCCACAGCAACCCGCCGAGCACCTTGGCCGCGAACTCCACGGCGAAGAAGCTCCACATTAGCGACAGGATCCACGGTGAATCGAGCCTATTGGGGGTAAGCGTCGTGGCGGTGCAGCCACTGCATCGACCACTCCAGGTCGTCCTCGTCCCGGCCCTTCGGCATCAGATCGAGATGGTGGTAGGTGCCGTTCAGCATGTCGAGACCGCGGGAGAACGTCTGGTAGGTGAGGAAGATGCGCCCGTCGTCGTCACGAATGAACGTGCTGAGACCGGGGGCCTCCTCGCCACCGAAGACCTGTGTTCCGTAGTTGTACAGCGGCTCACCCGAGGCGATCTGCTCCGGCGTGAAGCTGACGCCCAAATCGAAATTGAAGGAGGAGTTCAGCGACGACACCCACGGAAAGTCCCATCCCATACGTTCCCGGTAGGCCTCGATGTTCTCGACGCTGGTGCGGGACACAGCGGCGAACGCCGTGTCGCGGTGAGCGAGATGCACGATGGTGCCGTCATAGTTGTCGGCCCAGAACGAGCACGACGGGCAGCCCTCGGTCCAGTCCGGTCCCATCATGAAGTGGTACAGGAGCAGCTGGGTGTTTTCGCCGAACAGATCGGTCAGCGACACCTCGCCGTGGGGTGTGTCGAACCGGTAGTCGGTGGTGATCTCGGTCCACGGCAGCTCGCGGCGGGCGGCGCTCAACTCATCGCGTTCGCGGGTGAACGCCTTCTCCCGTTCCAGAAACGCCAGGCGGGCCGCCTTCCATTCCTCAGGCGAGACGACGGCGTGTTCGGTGATCGACATGGTCGGCTTCCTTCCTTGGTATCTGCTGTTTGCTGTGGCCGGGCTAGGGCTGACGGCCGGTCCAGCCAACGAGGCGATCGACCGCCGATGCGTCGTCGCCAACGGGTACGACCTCGGCGAAGCCGCCGCCGCGGCCCTCGGCCGGCACGACCTGTTGCCAGGTGGTCAGTGCCCAGGCCGCCAGGTCCTCGGGGATCTCGATGGTCACGCCGGTTCCTTTGGCCACGTCCCAGGCGTGGGTCACGGCGTCGGCCACGATGACCGACATCGCCACCTCGCCGGGCATGGCACCCAGGCCTGGCAACTCCCGGATCTCCGAAAGATTCTCGGGTGTGGCCGAGGCCGCCAGCGCAGCGTGGGCGTTGGCCCAGCCGTCGGCCGGACCGTTGGCCAGCAAGTCGGGCGCCTCGCCTTCGGCTGGGGCCTGCTGCTGCAAGGCACCGGCCACCATGTGGCTTCCCTGACAGACGTGTTCGATGACCTGGTGGACGTTCCATTCGGTGCAGGGTGTGGACTGTTCGCGGTGGTTGGGCGTGAGCTGGGCGATGACCGATGACATGACGTCGTTGGTCTGGCCGAGCGCGGTTGTGGCGTCCATGATGGTTCCCCTTCGAGTTGTGCCGGCCGACGATGGCCGGGAGATCAACCTATCCCGTAGATAGGTAAGTAGCAACTTACGCATACAGATGGTGCCCCGGGACTCACGCCGTGGGTCTGCCACACTCGGCGCCACGTTCGATCGACGGCTACAACTTGACCGTTGCCGCCGAGGTCTGACAGCATCCGACATGGCGGGGCCTCTGGATGAAGGGAAAAGATCCATGCGCCAACTCCTGATCGCCGCCGTCATCGCCCTGGTCGCCGGCATGGCCTCGACCGGGCAACTCACTGGAGAGTTCGACTCCATCGGTCCGACCGTGCAAACGCTCGAGGCACCGACCGGCCGCACCGTCGCCTATGTCGACGACGGCGACTCCGGAGACACGCCGGTCGTGTTCTTTGGTGGATCGGGCACCAGTGTGCGGGTCATGAACCTGTTGGAGTTCGCCCACACCTTGCGAGGCGAACTCGGGCTGCGGCTCATTTCCGTCGAACGAAACGGCTTCGGTCAGACGGCGTTCGACCCGGCCCTCGGCTACACCGACTACGCCGAAGATGTGGAGGCCGTGCTCGATCATCTCGGTGTCGACGAGTTCATCGCCTTCGGCATCTCCGGCGGCTCGCCGTACCTGACCGAGTTCGTGTCCCGCAACGCCGATCGGGTGACGTCGATCCATCTGGCGTCGGCACTTTCCGAGGTTCCCGACGGTTCGTTCATCTGTGCGCTACCCGATGATCCCGCCACAGTTGCCTTCCTGGCTCAGAACCCGCAGGTGTGGTTCGCGTTCAGCCCCGACAGCCCGGTCCAGCAGGTGCCGGGCCTCCAGGACGAAGCCTATGACGACTCGGCCCGCACGTTCTTCATCGCCGGGCAGATGGGCTCAGCCGACCCGCTGATCCACGAGCTCGAGCTGTACTGCAACGAGCCCCTGGCCGACGTGTCGGGTGTCGACGCCCCGGTTCACCTCTACTACGGCGAAGACGACACCACCACCCCGCCCGACTTCCACATCCCCGTCTGGCAGAATGCCTTCAGCAACGTGATCAACGTCCGCACCTATCCCGGGCTCGGCCACGACGCCCAGTACCGGCACTGGGACCAAATCATGGTCGACATGTCGACCCAGCGTACCGACCGGATTCTCGTGTGCCGGAAGGGCAAGACGAGCATCGTCGACGAGGCGAAGGCGGAGCGGCAACTGGCCGCCGGCGCCACCCTCGGGATGTGCGGCTGGGCGGGCGCAGGCGCCGGCTGACGGTTACCAGTCGGCGGCGATGTATTTGGTTTCGAGGAACTCGAGGAGGCCGTCGTGCGCCCCCTCCCGCCCCACACCCGACTGCTTGACGCCGCCGAACGGCGCCGCCGGATCGGAGATCAGACCCCGGTTGATGCCGACCATGCCGTACTCGATGGCCTCCGAGATCCGCATGGCCCGAGCCAGGTCGCCGGAGTAGACGTAGGAGGCGAGGCCGTAGATCGTGTCGTTGGCCAGCGCCACGGCGTCGTCGTCGGAGGCGAAGGTGGTGACGGGGGCGATCGGCCCGAAGATCTCCCGCCCCAGAACGGGATTGTCGGGGGCCACACCGGTCAGGACCGTCGGCTCGAAGAAGAAGCCGGGGGAGCGGCCGGTGCCGCCGCCCGTACTCACCTGGGACCCGTTTCCGACGGCGACCTCGACCGATTCGGCCATGTCGTCCTGGGCGCGCTGATTGATCAGCGGACCGAGCTCCACACCCTCCTCGAGACCGGGACCGACCTTGAGGCCCTTCATCGCTTCGGTCAGTTGGCGGGTGAACTCGTCGGCCACCGCCTCATGGACCAGGAATCGGTTGGCGGCGATGCACGACTGCCCGCCATTACGTATCTTGGCGATCATGGCCCCTTCGATGGAGGCCTCGATGTCGGCGTCTTCACAGACGATGAACGGCGCGTTGCCGCCCAGTTCCATGGCCGTCTTGACCACCGTCTTGGCTGCTTCGCCGAGCAGGGTGCGACCTACCTCGGTCGACCCGGTGAACGAGACCATTCGGATCCGGTCGTCACCGAGGATGATGGGCACCACCTTTGACGACCGGTTCGACGGAAGAATGTTGAGCACGCCGTCGGGCAGTCCGGCCTCCGCCATCAGGCGCCCGAGCGCCAGCGCTGAAAGGGGCGTGTCCGACGCCGGCTTCAGGATCATGGTGCAGCCGGCTGCGATGGCGGGACCGATCTTGCGGGTGGCCATGGCCAGCGGGAAGTTCCAGGGCGTGATGAGCAGCGACGGGCCAACGGGCTGGTGAATGGCGATGATGCGCTTGTCGCCACCGGGAGCGGTTGAGATCGATCCCAGGTTGCGCACCGCCTCACCGGCGTACCAGCGGTAGAACTCGGCGGCGTAGGCCACCTCCCCGGCCGCCTCGCCGAGGGCTTTGCCCATCTCCTGGACGACCAGTTCGGCCAGTGTGTCCTTGCGTTCGATCATCAGGTTGAAGGCCCGCATCAGGATTTCGGCCCTCTCTCGGGGCGCGGTGGCCGCCCACGATTCCTGGGCTTCGGCGGCGGCGTCGACGGCCGCTTTGGCGTCGTCTTCTGCGCCACTCGCCACCGTCGCCAACGAATCGGCGGTCGACGGGTCCAGCACATCGATGCGGTTCCCGTCCGACGCTTCGCGCCACTCGCCACCGATGTACAACTGGGTGGCGCCGGAGTTGGTCAGCTCATCAAGCAGGCTCATGGGCACAACCGTACCCTGAAACCTGGGATCCGAACCATGGCCGGCGCAGTCGGCCTGCTCCCCTACTCGTAGCCCGGCGGCACCTGGTAGCCGCCGAGTTCACGCTCCATCAGCGCGGCGAAGGCGATGGCCGAGTAGTCCTGCAGGTGACCGGTCACGATCTGCAGCCCGCACGGCAGACCCGACGCCGTCAATCCCGCCGTGGCGACCGCGCCGGGTAGGTACACGCCACAGGACCAGCCCGCCCAGAACAGCTGATCGATGGTCGACTCCCGGTCGCCGTTCACGGGAATCGTGCGGTCGGCCCTGTTGCCTTGTTGATCATGGGGGTAGGCGGCCGACGCCGCGGTCGGGCACAGGAGCATGTCGTAGTCGGTGAAGAACTCGGCCCAGGCGTGCTGTTGGTGCGTCCGCTCCCTATGCAGCGCGGCCCACTCCCAGTGCGACATCGTGATCGAGTGACCGACGATGGCCTGGTAGTCGCGATCCCCGTCGGCATAGCGAGCGGCCGGGCGTTTCATCGCCTCGAACTTGTCGAGCGGGGACTCGGTGCCGGTGGCCGCTCGCAGCAACATGAGATAAACCTCGTGGCTGCGTTCGATGTCGATATCCGGCCGGCCGTCGTGGTCAACCTTCACACCGAGCGACGCCAGCGCCTCGACGGTGGCCGCCAGCTGATCGGTCAGCTCCTGGTCCTGCATCACGCACGGGCTCTCCAGCATCACAGCGGCCCGAATCTCCTCGGGTCGGGTCCAGGTCGGCTCCGGTAGGTCGAGTCGCCAACCGGCGGCGTCGAGCCCACCGGCCCCGGCCACGGTGTCGAGCCCGAGCCGCAGATCGGAGGCGGAGCGGGCGAGCGGCCCGCCGACGCCTATGTCGAGCTCGGTCGGATCCCCCGGAGCGCCGTGACCCGCCGTCGGCACCAATCCGTAGGTCGGCTTGTGGCCGAACACGCCGCAGTAGTGGGCCGGGTTGCGGATCGAGGCGCCGATGTCGGACCCAACCTCCAGCGCCGTCATCCCGGTGGCCAGCGCCGCGGCCGAGCCGCCCGACGAGCCGCCGGGCATCCGATCGAGATCCCACGGGTTGTTGGTGGTGCCGTAGACCGGATTGAACGTCTGCCAGTCGGCCATGCCAACCGGGATGTTGGTCTTGCCGTAGATGATCGCTCCGGCGTCAAGGAGCCGATCGACCACCTCGCAGTTGCGCTCGGGACGCCAGTCGACTCGATCCTCGTAGCCCGACGTCGACGGCGTGCCGACCCAGTCCCACGGTTCCTTGATCGTGATCGGCACGCCGTGCAGCGGACCCCACGACTCGCCTCTGGCGGTCGCCTCATCGGCGGCCTGTGCCCTGGCCTCGGCCTCCTCGATGCGGGTCACGACAACGGCGTTGATCGCCGGGTTGAACCGGTGGTACCGGCCGATCACGGCGGCCAGCAGCTCGCGGGCCGAGATCTCACCGTTGCGGACGGCGGCCGCCTGATCGCCCGCGCTCCGCAGGGTGATGTCGAGTCGGTTCACGGTTGCCGGATCGGTCATGCCACGAATCTTCCCGTCACCGGTCCCGATCGTCAAACCAGCGAAGCCTGCGGCCGTCACGACTGAGTATTTCAACTCACCGCGGGCACCGGACCGCCCGGGCACCTATCGTGGGGCGTGTCCACATCCGGAGTGATGGTGGCGGAGGCGGGACGACCGGAAGAGGGAATCACCCATGAAATTGTCAACGACCTTGAGGCGGGCGAGCGGCCTCACCGTGCTCGTGCTGCTGGTGCTCGGAGTTTCGGCCCAGGTTGCGGCCGCACCACCGGAAGCGCCGACCGTCACCGAGGTCATCAACTTCTCCACCGGTGATCCCGCCACCGATCCCGGCACCGAGGGCATCGCCGTGGCGGCCGACGGCACCATCTACGTTTCGGCCAATACCGCCGACGGCGGTCAGATCTGGGCTGTCCCCCCGGGCGCCACATCGCCGCAGGTCGTCGCCACCCTGATCCCTCCCACCGGCGGGGCCGGCTTCGGTGTGCTCGGTCTGCATCTCGATGGCGACGATCTCCTCGCCGCGGTCAACACGTTCGCCAATCCCGATCTCAACGGCGTGTGGCGGGTCGACACCGCATCGGGGGTGGCCACCCACATCCCCGGCACCGAGGCCATCGTCCTGCCCAACGACCTGACCACCTGGGCCGGCGACATCTATGTGACCGATTCGTTGAGTGGGGCGGTCTGGATCGTCACCGCTGATGGTTACGTCGAACCGTGGCTGCAGAGCGACCTCCTGGCCGGGCTCGGTCTGGCCATTCCCGGTGTGCCGATCGGGGCCAACGGCATCGACGCTTTCGGCGGCAAGCTCTACATCGCCAACCTCGAGAAGAGCCTCATCGTCGAGGTCCGTATCAACGGTCATGGGCAGGGAGCCGAGCCGACCGTACTGGCAACGGTGAACGGACTTCCCGACGGCCTGGAGGTCGACCATCGAGGCAGGCCTCACATCGTACTGCTCGACCAGGCCAAGCTGGTTCGCATCGGCGCCGACGGATCGTCGACCGTGCTGGCGGAAGGCGTGGACGTGTTCGACGCCCCATCCAGCCTGACGTTCGGTCAACGGCGGGATCACAAATCGATCTACGTGGTCAACTTCTCGATCGCTGAGATGTTCCCCGATGCGTTCCTGCAATCCGACCTCGGCCCGGGTGTCGTGGTCTACCGCTGACGCTCGGCCGAGCCTGCGTCGTCAACCCACGTCCCGGCGGGTGAACATCACCATGCCGCCGGCGAAGGTGGCCAACCCGATGGCCGTCAGCACCACAATCGCCGTCGCGCCCTGGTCGCCGCCGGGAAGGTGGGTGACGTGGCGCAGCGGCGACACGTTGAGCGCCATGTCCGGCAGTCGGACCAGCTCACCGAAGAGAAAGACGAACGTGGTGACGGCGAACGCCAGCCAGACGCCGAGGGTGTACTCCTTGGCCAGTCCGTAGAGCAGCACGCCGACACCGGCCACCGCCCAAAGCGCCGGAGTGCGGGCGAGCGCCGCGCCGAGCACCCCACCGACGTCGGTCATCCGACCGGTGATCGCCCCGTCGGCCGCCACCACCGACAACCCGGCGATCACCATGAACACCGGTGCCGCCACGATCGACAGGAGGAGATGGGCACCCAACCAGCGGGTGCGGGACACATGACCGGCCAGTACCGGTTCGGCCCGGCCGGCCAACTCCTCACCCCGGGGGCGGAGCATCGACTGGATGACGCCGGCCCCGGCGATCAACGCGATCATCGACAGAATGAGCGTGAGGAACCCGTCGCGGATGGCGTCACCACTCATGCCCATCTGTTCGAGCACGTCGCGCATGGACTCCATCTCCTCGACGAACGACTCGATCTCGCTCAGCACCGACCCGTAGGTGGCACTCATGAAGGCGATGCCGATACACCACCAGGCCAGCGTCGTGCGCTGTAGCCGCCAGGCCAGCCCGAAGGCGGAGAGCAGTGACGGGGCCGCGGCCGCCGGCCCCGGTCGCTGGTCGATCAGTCCGGCGCCGACGTCACGGCGCAGGACCAGCATGATCGCGACGCCGAACGCAGCGGCGATGGCGGCGAGGAGCACGGCGAGCGGCCAGAACACGGTGTCGCCGAACGGGTTGATGGCTTGCGACCAACCGATCGGCGAGAAGTACGACAGTCCGTTCTCCTGGACGTCCCCCACCGCACGGAGCGCGAAGGCCACGGCGATCACCGCCAGCGACGCGCCGGTGGCGGCTCGTCCGTATTCGAAGACCTGCACCCAGATCAGCGCCACGGCGGCGAACACCATCCCGCACAGCCCGAGGGCCGCGCCGAACAGGAACGACCGACCGGGATCGAGCCCGTCGGCGCTGAACACAACGGTGGTGACGAGCGCGATGAGGAGGTTGGCGGCCACGGCGACGATGCCGACGGCGGCGATCGAACTCCACGGTCCGACCGATGCGGCCCGCACCAGCTCGGCCCGCCCCGACTCCTCCTCGGCCCTGGTGTGACGGCCGATGAGCAGCACGTTCATCAGGCCGATGATGGCAAAGGTGAACGCCCCGATCTCGAAGGCATAGCGTCCACCGAAGGTGTCGAGGGCGTCGGGTGGTCCCTGCAAGGCCACCGAAGCCCCGCTGTTTCCGACGAGCACCGCCTGTTGGGCGAGCACCACTTCCGGGGTCACACCCTGGGTTTCGGCCTCGGTGCTGGTCACCGCCCGCAACGAGATCGGTGTGATGACGATGAGGAAACAAACACCGATCAGCCAGAGCGAGAGTTTGATCCGGTCGAGCCGCAGGATCAGCCGGATCAGTTCTCCCGTCCGGGCGAAGCCGCTTTTCACAGCCCGGCCGCCGCTTCGTTCGACGCCCCGCCGCTCGGCAAGTCGATTTCAGAGGAGCCGCTTGGCGAGTCAATCGCATAGTGGCGCATGAAAAGCTCTTCGAGCGTGGGCGGCTGGCTCTCCAGAGCCTCGATACCGAGCTCGGACAGGGCCGACAGCACAGGGCCGAGGCTGTCGTTGGCCACCGAAAAGGACGCCCGATGGTGGTTGTGCCCGAGGAAGTCGGTCACACCCTCGTGATCGGCGATCGTCGCTATCGGTGTGGCGGTCGTGGCCCTGATCGACGTCCTCGTCAGATGCCGCAGCTCCGTCAGTGTCCCGGTCTCCACCGTTCGGCCGTCGCGGATGATGGTGACCCGATCGCACAGCGACTCAACTTCGGCCAGAATGTGGCTCGACAGCAGCACGGTCTTCCCGTCGTCGAGCTGCTCCCGCACGACGTCCTGAAACACCGATTCCATCAGGGGATCGAGACCTGCGGTCGGTTCGTCGAGGACGAAGAGCTCAGCGTTGCCGGCGAGTGCGGCGACCAGCGCCACCTTCTGTCGGTTGCCCTTCGAGTAGGTTCGGCCCTTCTTGGTGGGGTCGAGGTCGAACCGTTCGATCATCTCCGTCCGACGTTTCTGGTCGAGCCCCGACCCCAATCGTCCCAGCAGGTCGATCGTCTCACCACCGGAGAGTCCGGGCCACAGGTTCACATCACCCGGGACATAGGCGATCCGACGGTGGAGTTCGACGGCGTCGGCCCACGGGTCGCCACCGAGGAGTTCGACGTGGCCGGCGTCCTGACGAAGCAGACCCATCAGGACCCGGATGGTGGTCGACTTGCCGGAGCCATTGGGCCCGAGGAATCCCATCACCTCGCCCCGTTCGACGTGCAGGTTCAGCCCGTCGAGCGCTCTCGTCGCCCCGAACGCCTTGTGCAGGTTCTCGATGTGGATGACGGATTGGTTGTTGCTGTTCATGCTGGAGCCCCTGGAGGTGTTCATCGTCGTTGATGCCCGCTCTCGAACCCTCGAATGGCGGTCTCGAACGGTGCGTGGCCGACGTTTCCGATCCTAGTGTTGTGGTCGCATCCTGACCCGGCCGCCGCCGAACTGTGGCGCGAACATCACCCGGAGGCGGCGTCGGATCCGAGGGCTGCCCGGACTGGCGCCGCGGTGCCCGACGCCACCACCAGGGCCGCTCCAGGGCCTGTCGGCCGTATGGGGTTGCCGGCGCCTCGTCTGCCGAACGCCGGTGGCTGGAACACCCGAGGGATCAGCCAGCGGTGGCCAGAGCAGGAACCGGCTTGCGTGCTTGCGTCGGCTGGGTGGCCTCGGCCCAGGGGTTGCCGGAGAGGTACTTCCACCCGGCGTCGGGCAGCAGCATCACCGCCGTGCCACCGTGGTTCTGCAGATACTCGACGGCGGCGTGGATGATCGCGCCCGACGACGTGCCGACGAAGTGACCCTCGGTGTTCATCGTGATGAGCACCATGTCCTCGGCCGTCTTCTTCCGGATCTGGTGGCGCCGGTCGACCAGTGACAGGTCGGCGACCGGCGGCTGGAACGGATCCTCCTGGCTACGCATCCCGCCGATCGGATCGTCCATGAACTCCTCGACCGAGTGAACCTGAATGTCGGGATGGAAACGCTTCATGGCCCGACTGTTGCCGGTGAGCGTGCCACCGGTGCCGTAGGCGCAGAAGAGGTGGTCGGGGGGAGCCTCGAGCGGCCAGTCGCGCTGGATCTCCAGCGAGGTCCCGAACTCATGGGACGCGGGGTTGGCCGGGTTGCCGTACTGGTAGCACATGTAGCCGTGGCCCTCGTCGACCAGGTGGCGGGCGTACGCGATGGCGTCGTTCGGTCCGCCGTCGACCTCGATGAGATCGGCCCCGTAGGCACGCAGCAACTGCTTGCGTTCCTCGGTGGACTTGGCCGGGAGGCAGATCGTCATCGGGTGCTTGTTGATGAGGGCGATGCGGGCCAGCCCGATGCCGGTGTTGCCCGATGTGGCCTCGATCAACGGCATGCCCGGCAGGAGTTTGCCGTCGTCGACCGCCTGGTGGAACATGCGCCACGCCGGCCGGTCCTTGATCGATCCGGTGGGGTTGTACCATTCCAGCTTGGCGAACAGTCGGGTTCCTTTTGGCGCCAGCTCACGGAACTCGACGAGCGGTGTGTTTCCTGGCTTCATGGTGCAACCACGTCCTCATGTTGTTGTCGATCCGCCGTCTCGGCGGACGAATTATCGACAAAGTCCATATATCCGACCAGATTACTCATATTTTAACCCGGCACCCCACAACGTTGTTCCGTGACGTCAGACACAGGCCGTTGGCCGGGTCAGCCGCCGGCAAAGTCGGACGCTCCGGTCACGACACCGAACCGAGGGCGGGGGTGCTGGGGGTGGGGGAACCGTGGTGCACCCCTGCCCTCGGCCGGTCGATCAGGTGGCCTCTTGTGTAAGGAGGGAGCGGGAAGGTTCGGAGATACGGGTGATTTCACCAAGCCGGTTCGTCGCTGACGGGACGTCGGTTTTCGGCACCGGCGCTGCCATCGTTGGTTCCTATGACCGCGCCCGCCCCCGACCTGCTCGACACGATGCCGCCGCCACCGCAGCGGTCCTTCGCCAGCGACAACGCCGCCGGGGCCCACCCGGCGGTCATGGATGCGGTGGTGGCGGCGAACGACGGTCATGCGCTGGCCTACGGTTCCGACGCTGCAACGGCCCGCTGTGAGGAGCTGTTCCGGGAGCTGTTCGACGCCGACGTCACCATCCGCCTCGCCTTCAACGGCACCGGAGCCAACATCGTGGCCCTGGCCACCATGATGGCGTCGCGCCCAGGCCCCCACCAGGCGGTGATCTGTTCGGAGTGGGCCCACATCAACGTCGACGAGACGGGCGCTCCCGAACGCATCCTGGCCACGAAACTGATCGACCTGCCGAGCGCAGACGCCAAGCTCAGCCCGGAACAGATCCGCGAACAGGCTCATGTCCAGGGCGTCGTCCACCATGCCCAGCCCGGCATCGTCAGCATCACCCAGCCCACGGAGCTCGGCACCCTGTACTCGGTCAAGGAGATTCGGGCGGTGTGCGACACAGCGCACGACATGGGGCTGCTGGTGCACGTCGACGGTGCCCGTATCGCCAACGCCACCGCCGCGCTCGGCGGCACCCGGGAGGCGCTGCGGGCCATGACCATCGAGGCCGGTGTCGACGCCATCAGCTTCGGCGGAACCAAGATCGGTGCGCTGGGGGCGGAGGCCGTCGTCTTCCTCAACCCGACCGCCGCGACCGGCTCGGAGTTCATCCGCAAGCAGGTCACGCAGCTCGCGTCGAAGATGCGCTACCTGGCCGCCCAGTTCAACGCCCTGCTGGCCGACGACCTGTGGCTGCAGCTCGGTGTCCAGGCCAACGGTCTGGCCCGAACGCTCCACGCCCAGGTGGCGGGTCTGCCCGGTGTCGACGCCGGCCCCACCCCGGCCGTCAACAGCATCTTCCCCTGCCTGGCGCCCGAGCTGATCAAGCCGTTGCAGCAGTGGAGCTTCTTCTGGGACTGGGATCCGTCGATCAACCAGGTCCGCTGGATGACCGGCTGGGACACCACCCCGGACGACGTCGCCGCCTTCGCGGCCGGCGTCCGCCACCTCACCGGCTGACTCTCCTGTCAGGCCGGATTCCGGCCGGCCCGGACGAGCCGTTGCGGCTCCACGTCCCGGGAGGGGGACGCGGAGCCGCGGAAGCTTAGGCTGGGACGACTATGGCAACCCTGGTTTGTTTCCACGCCCACCCCGATGACGAGGCCATTGCCACCGGTGGTCTGATGCTGAAGGCGTCACGGGCCGGGCACCGGGTTGTGCTGGTGTGCGCCACGAGGGGCGAGGTCGGTGAGCCGCAGGATGGAATCCTGGCCGACGGGGAGGCTCTGGCCGAACGTCGGGTCGTGGAGCTGGCCGAGGCCTGCAAGCTGTTGGGGGCCGACCCGCCCCGCTTTCTCGGCTATCACGACTCCGGCATGATGGGCGAGCCGACCAACGACAACCCCGAGTGCTTCTGGCAGGCCGATTTCGACGAGGCCGTCGACCGTCTGACCGCCATCCTCACCGAGGTCGAGGCCAACGTCGTCACCATCTACGACGACAACGGCGGCTACGGTCACCCCGATCACATCCAGGTGCATCGGGTGGGCTTGGCCGCCGCCCGGGCGGTGGGCGTCGATCACATCTACGAGGCCACGATCAACCGGACCCGAGCCATCGAGCAGATGCGGCAGGCGATCGAGTCCGGCGCGATCCCCGAGGAGGACGCCCGCGACTTCGAGGAGGATCCCGACTTCGGTATGGAGGAACGGGACCTCAGTTACCTGCTCGACGTGAGCGACATGGCAGCCGAGAAGAAGGCGGCCATCGCCGTGCACCGCAGCCAGGTCAGTCCCGAGAGTTTCTTCCTCGCCATGCCCGACGAGGCCTTCGCCCAGTTCTTCGGTTTCGAGAGCTTCGCTCTGCCCGGTGTGCGCAACACCGGCGGACCCGAGCAGGTCGCGATGCTGCCCGGCCTCGACGGCTGATCGTCCCTGTTGCCGGAGCGGTTGCCTCAGGACGGCTTCCGCCCGGAAGCGGTTCGCTCAGGACGAAGGGGCGTCGGCGTAGCGAAGATAGGGCTTGAGTTCCTCGACGTTGTCGAACCGTTCACGGGCCTCGTCGGTCGTCATGGTGGGGGAGACGATGACTCGATCACCGGGTCGCCAGTCGACCGGGGTGGAGATCGGATTGGCATCGGTCGCCTGCAGGGCGTCGACGACGCGCAGGATCTCGTCGAAATTGCGGCCAACCGACTTCGGATACGTGATGATTGTGCGGATCTTGTTCCGCGGGTCGATGAAGTAGACGGAGCGGACCGTCGACGTGTCGCCCTCGCCGGGATGGATCATGTTGTAGAGCTCCGACACCCGATGGTCGGGATCGGCGATGATCGGGAAGGCCAGAGCGTGGCCCGTGACCTCGCCGATGTCGGGCGCCCAGGCACGGTGATCCTCCACCGGGTCCACCGATACGGCGATCATTTTCACCCCCCGTTTGGCGAACTCGTCATTGAGACCCGAGGCCCGTCCGAGTTCGGTGGTGCAGACCGGGGTGAAGTCGGCGGGATGGCTGAAGAAGACCACCCACGAATCGCCCTTCCAATCGAGAAACCTGATCTCGCCGTCGGTCGTGTCGGCCGCGAAGTCCGGTGCGTCATCGCCAAGGCGCAGTGACATGGCTGTCTCCTTGTTGTTTGTTGGCCCGATCGGTAAACCCTGGACAATCAGACGTTACGGTCACACTATTCAATCTCTTGTGCCGAGTCTACGGTCGTTGCCAGAGTCCTACGCGGCCAAGGACCGATGATGTCCCCCTCATTTCGGTTGCGTGCAACAAACGGGGGGAGATGGTGGAGGCTCGTCGACGCCGGTCTGGTGCCGCACGATGGGATGTGTTACCAAAGGCGGATGACCGATGGTGACGCGTCCTACCAGAACATCCTCTACGAGGTGGACGACCCGGTGGCCGTGATCACCCTGAACCGGCCCGAGCACCTCAACGCGTGGACCGGCGCCATGGACGCCGAGGTGCGCGACGCCATGACCAGGGCCAACGGCGACCGGCGGGTGGTCGGCATCATCCTCACCGGCGCCGGGCGGGGTTTCTGCGCCGGGGCCGACATGAATGCGCTCGACGCACTCTCCTCCGGCGGCGGCGACATCGGTCGTGATGACTCCGGCCGGCAGCGGCGCGAACCGGGTGGACGATTCCCGCAGCGTAAGACGACGGCCGGCTCCACCGGTGATTTCGACGGCAGGCTCACCTATCCGCTGGCCCTCGACAAACCGGTGATCGCCGCCGTCAACGGTGCTGTCGCCGGGATGGCCTACCCTTTGGCGCTGGCCTGCGACCTGCGGGTCGTCACCCCCGACGCACTGTTCGTGACCGCCTTCGCCCAGCGAGGGCTAATCGCCGAGTGGGGCCTCAGCTTCCTCCTGCCCCGTTTGGTCGGTCCGTCGGTGGCTCTCGATCTTCTGATGTCGTCGCGCCGTGTCGGCGGCGAGGAGGCGCTCCGGCTCGGTCTGGCCAACTACCTTGTCGAACCGGATGAGCTGCTCGACTTCTGCCGCCGGTACATCGAGGATCTGGCCGCCCGGTGTTCACCGTCGTCGATCGCGGTGATGAAGCGCCAGGTGCACGAGCAGTTCCACGCCGGCCTGGGCGATGCGGAACGGGAATCACAGAAACTGATGGTCGACAGCTTCCAGCGCCCGGACTTCGCCGAGGGCGTGCAGTCGTTCATCCGGAAACGGCCGCCCGAGTTCGCCCGCCTGCCGCTCGACGGTGATGGTGAGCAGGGCAACGTGTCATGAGCGCCATCGACGACGTGCTCGAACAGTGGCACCGCTACGTGGGAGGCGACCGCCGTGTCGACCTGGCCGACCTGATCCATCCCGACTGCGTCTTCCATTCGCCGGTCGTGTACACGCCCCAGGAGGGCCGGGCCATCACCGTCGCCTACCTGGAGGCCGCGGGGGCGGTGTTCGGCAGCGGTGAATCATCGGATGGGGGGTTCCGCTACCGGTCCCAGATCGTGGGCGGTGACCAGGCGGTGCTGGAGTTCGAGTCGGAGCTCGACGGCATCTACATCAACGGCATCGACATGATCACCCTGGCCACCGACGGTGACCATGCCGGAACGATCATCGAGTTCAAGGTGATGGTCCGGCCGCTGCAGGCGGTCAACAAACTCCATCAGCTCATGGCCTCCCAGCTCGAGTCGGACCGGAGCTGACCGATGCGCACGCTGATCACCAACGGCACCATGCTCGACGCCGGGTCGATGACCCTCGTCGGGGAACGGCACATCGTCTTGGAGGGTGATCGCATCGTCGACGTGAGCGAGGCCCGCCCTTCCGTGGACGTCGACGCCGTCATCGACGCCCGAGGCCGATTCGTGATGCCGGGGTTCGTCGACGCCCACGTCCATCACGTGATCACCTCGGTTGACTTCTCGAAGATGTTGCGGGCGAGTGCGGTGGAGCGTTCGCTGGCGATGGCCAAACTCGCCGGGGCGATGGTGAGGCGGGGGTTCACCACCGTGCGCGACGCCGCCGGCGACGTGAGCGGCCTGATCCGGGCCATCGATTCGGGTCTGTGTCTGGGCCCCCGCATCGCCACCGCCGGACGGTGCCTGTCACAAACCGGAGGGCATGGCGACATCACGCCCGCTGACCAGCGAAGCGGCGAGGGCATGTGCGCCTGTCACATCCACAGCAACGAGCTGAGTCACGTCGCCGACGGTCCCGATGCCGTGCGGCTGGCCGCCCGCCTCGAGCTGCGCGCCGGCAGCGACTTCATCAAGATCATGAGTTCGGGCGGAGTGGCGTCGCCGACCGATCCGTTCGACGCCGTCCAGTACACACCGGAGGAGATACGGGCGATCACCACCGAGACCGACCACCGCCACACCTACACCACCGCGCACGCCTATCAACCCGATGCGATCTCCCAGGCCATCGAGAACGGTGTGCGCTGCATCGAGCACGGCAACCTCCTCGATGAGCCGACGGCCGTTCGCATGGCCGAGCTCGGGGTGACGATGGTGCCGACCCTCGTCACCTACCGGGTGATGCGGGAATCTGGCGCCAAGTTCGGCATGCCCGAACGCAACCTGGAGAAGAACCAGGGGGTGTTCGAGCACGGACAGCACTCGATCGGTGTGGCCCGGGCCGCCGGGGTGCAGCTCGGGTTCGGCACCGATCTGCTCGGCGAACTCCAGACCGCACAGAACCAGGAGTTCGCCATCCGGGCCGAACTGGAGCCGGCGGCCGACGTGTTGCGTTCGATGTACGACGTGAACGTTCGGCTCTGCCGGGCCGAGGGACACGTCGGACGCCTGGAGCCGGGCTACTCGGCCGACGTCGTGGTGTCGAATGTCGATCCACTCGCCAACCTGGCCGGATTGGCCGAGCCCGAGGCCGCACTGGCCGCCGTCGTCTGCCGCGGTGACATCGTGTTCGACAACACCGTCTTCGACCGCGTGTAGCCAGTGGCTGACCGGCCGCTCATCATCGACGGGTTGCAGTACGGCAACTGGTCGGAGGAGATCTTCGCCCAGATGCACACCGGTGGCGTCAGCGCCGTGCACGCCACCATCTGCTATCACGAGAACTTCCGGGAGACGGTGGCCAACATCGAGCGCTGGAACCGATGGTTCGAGCGCTACGCGCGCCACATCACGCCCGGCCGCACGGCCGCCGATGTTCGGCGCGCCCACGCCGAGGGTCGAACCGCCATCGTATTCGGCTTCCAGAACTGCTCGCCGATCGAGGATGACATCGGCCTGATCGAGATCGTCCATACGCTGGGCGCCCGGTTCATGCAGCTCTCCTACAACAACCAGAGTCTGCTGGCCACCGGCTGCTACGAGGCGGAGGATCCGGGCATCACCCGCTTCGGTCGTCAGGCCATCGCCGAGATGAACCGGGTCGGGCTGGTGATCGACATGTCCCATTCAGCCGAACGGTCGACGCTGGAGGCCATCGAGCTGTCGGAGCGGCCGATCGCCATCACCCACGCCAACCCGGCGTCGTGGCACCCGGCCCGGCGCAACAAGTCCGACGACGTGCTGCGGGCGCTCGGCGAGTCGGGGGGCATGCTCGGCTTCAGCACCTACCCCCATCATCTGCGGGCCGGCGGGAACTGCACGGTCGACGAGTTCTGCGCAATGATCGCCGATACGGCCGAACTGATGGGCATCGATCACATCGGGATCGGGTCGGATCTGTGCCAGAACCAGCCCGACTCGGTGGTGGAGTGGATGCGGGTCGGCCGGTGGTCGAAGGAGGCCGACTACGGCGAGGGCTCGGCCGACAATCCCGGCTTCCCTCCCCAGCCGCCGTGGTTCGGCGACAACACCGACTTCGTGAATCTGATCGACGGCCTGACCGCCGCCGGGTTCGGTGCCGAGGAAACGGCCAAGGTGATGGGCGGCAACTGGCTCTCGTTCTTCGAGCGATCGTTCGGTCCGGTGTGACGCTGGTCGCGGTCCCTCTCCGTGCGCCGGAACAGGTGATGCGGCTGGAGCGGATGGGGTCGCGGTTTCAGACACGGTTGAGTTTCATGCGTTCGGTGCTGCGCCGCCTCGGCGGTGACGGGTGGACGATCGAGCGGACCCGCTGTGACTGGGACGACGACGGCTACGGCACCGCCGTCTACGCCGCCCGAGGCCCGGAGCGGACCTACAGTCTGATCGCCTACTCGGCGCACCTCGATCCGGCCGACCGGTCGGATCGGGTCATCGCCGAACGGTGGGATGCCGCGTTCACGCTGTTCGACGGTGAGCCGGCCGACGACGACATCGCCCGCCTCGCCGCCAACGTGCCCCGGCAGGAGGCGGGACGCTGTTCCAGCCGGGAGCTGACCCTCAGTCGGGCCAACCGGAGCGTGCGGCTCTTCGACCATGTCGTCGAATCACTGGCCGCCGGGCGCCAACCGGACCGGGAGCTCGTCAACCGGATCGGCTATCTCATGCGGACCACCGCTGTGTACGGCAACGGTAAGTTCGGCCTGTCCGACCGGGACCGGGTGTGCCATCGGACGGAGCTGGCCGAGCCGTACCAGGCCGAGCTGCTCACCGTCTATCTGATCCGCTGCTTCACCCACGATCTCGTCGAGCACGTGGCTCGGCGCCGCAGCCCCGACACGTTCGTGCCGTTGGAGCGCCCGATCCGGCGTCACCTCGGAATCGGCAACGCCACCGGTCTCGGCATGGCCCCGTTCCTCCACAACCATCCGATCCTGCTCAACAACTGGGTCGTGGCGCTCGAGTCGGCGTTGGCGGTGTGCCGATCCATCGACCGGGTCGACGCCGGCGACGTGGCTCGCTTCGCCGAGCTGGTGGCGGCCGCTCGCCGGTCGGTCGCCCAGTGGAACGTCGACGACGAACGGCAGATGACCAGGATCGTCGAGTTGCGGGCGGATCTGGCCCGGCTGGAACGGGCGGTGGCGGGAGCGGACGGCGTTAGCGGCCTGCTCGACAGTGAGACGGTCCGACCGTGGGACCGCCTGTACCGGTGGGCCGAGGAGCACCTGTCGATCGAGGGCCAGGAGATGGTCGTGGCCCTGATCATCGAGCTTCACGCCGAGGTCGTCGACCACCTGGCCCCGTCGATGGTGGCCGTCGAACCGCCACTTGTCGACCCGACGATGACGGTGGCCGACCTGCTCGACCTCGTCGAGGTTCGGTACCGGTGGGCCCTCGATCTCGACTTCGACGAACCCGCCACCAGCCATTACTTCTGGTACACCTCCGAGGAGAAGCTGGAACCGAGGCTGGGGGAGCGGCGTGGCGAACCCGGGGCCGACCTCGAGCATCCGCTTGCCGTGGCACGAGACGTCGGCCGGCTTTGCGCCACACTCGCCATGGCCGATCCGCAGATCACGATGGCCGAGTTCCTCCTGCGGCGACCGGAGCATCGCCACACCGTGCGCCGGGTGCAGACCGCGGCCCTCCACCCCTACAGCGAGATCCGCGACAACCTGATCGGTCGGGACCTGATGGCGATCGACATGCTGCGCTTCAAACTGTCGGTGTTCGGAGCCACGAAGTTCGACCCAAAGTCGGACAAATGGACCCGTATCACGATGTATCAGGGAGCGCCGCTGCCCGACGAGCTCGGTGTGTCCGACAGCGACCGGTGGATGCTGTTGCCCCACCTCGACGGAGCGTGATCCACGGTGATCATGTCCCTGAACGAGATCGCCGCCACGGCGGCCAAGGCGGTTCGGGGCCGTGGCCATCCCGAGGGCATCGCCGAGGAGATGGGCTTCGCTGTCCGCTGGTTGTGTGAGCGTGAGCTTCCCGGTGTTGCGATGCTCCTGTCGGCGCTCGACAAACGATCGATGGCGGAAGCTGCCGTGATCCCTGTCATCGATCGTGCCGACGGGGTGATTCGGCTCCGGTCCACCGGCGGCGATCCGCTGCCTGCGTTGCGGGTCGCCCCCTCCATGGCGGAACTGGCGGCGGTCGAACTGGATTGGACCGACGGGACATCTGCTGATGGCTCGTCGCCACGCTCACTCGAGGTCGACTCGCTGACCCATCCGCTGCTGCTGGTCCCGTTCGTCGCTCGTCACGGTTCGAGTCGGTTGGCCGCCCGCTGGTCGACCCCGGACGGACCGGTGGCGATGGACCGGTCCGGTGACGGGTTGCGAATTCGGGCCGGGAGCGCCTCAGCACTGGGCGCAGGCGTCGGCCACGACGTGATCCTCGGAGTCGCTCCGGACGGCCGCAACGGCCCGCCGGATGTGATGACATCCGCCGAGCTGGAGGCGGCGTCGCAACGGTCTCTCACCAGCGGTTGCGCCGTCGACACCGCCGACTGGGATCGGCTCGCACGCTGGGCACGGCGAACCTACGTGCCCGTGAGCGAGGAGTCACGCTTGCGGGGCGCCGGGGCCGGTCTCACCGACAACGACTAACCCATCCCTGGCAACTTTTCGGGGTTCTCGACCCACCCGTCGGGTCGACACCTCGCAGAAGCTGCTGCAAACGGGTCGTCGGCCCGGAAAAGTTCGCCTGGGTGGGTGGGGTTGTCGACGGTCTAGACCGGTACGATCCCAGTAGCATCGAGGCCATGACCCAGCTCACCGCATCCGACGGCCATCAGCTCGACTCGTACGAGGTCCACCCCGACCGGGCCACCGCGGCGGTTGTCATCGTGCAGGAGATCTTCGGCGTCAACAGCCACGTCCGCTCCGTCGTCGACCGCTACGCCTCCTTCGGCTACCGCGCCATCGCCCCGGCGATGTTCGACCGGGTCGAGCGGGGCGTCGAACTCGACTACACCGCCGAGGGTGTCGAGCAGGGGCGGTCGCTGCGGCAGAAGCTGTCGTGGGACGACTCGGTGCTCGACGTCGCCGCTGGGGTCGAGCACGTGTCCGGCACCGGCGCGGTGGCCGTCATCGGCTACTGCTACGGCGGCTCGATGGCCTGGCTGGCCGCGGCGTCGCTGCCGATCGCAGCGGCCGTCGGCTACTACGGCGGCCAGGTCATCGATTTCATCGACCGCACACCGCAGGTCCCGACGATGCTGCACTTCGGGGCGCTCGATCAGGCCATCCCCCTCGACGGCGTGCACACCGTGGCCGAACGCCACCCCGACGTGATCGTCCACGTCTACGACGACGCCGGTCACGGATTCAACTGCGACGTGCGGGCCTCGTACCATGCCGACGCCGCGGCCCTGGCCGAGGAGCGGACCCGGGAGTTCCTCGCCCTCCACCTCTGACGCCCCCAATCGGTTCGGGCGGAAGCGCATTCCCCGGCGAGCGGCTGCGGGCGCCGTGCTATCGTCGGGCCCGGAGGTCGCCCCATGGTCCATCGACCGGGAGCCCTGTCGGGCATTGGAAACACGCCGGTCGTGAAGCTGTCGTCGTTCCCCGGCGACGGTGCGGCCGACGTCTGGGTCAAACTGGAGGCGGCCAACCCCACCGGCTCCTACAAGGACCGCATGGCGCTGGCCATGATCGAGGGGGCCGAGGCCCGAGGCGACCTGTCGCCGGGGCAGACCGTCGTCGAGTACACGGGCGGTTCCACCGGCACGTCGTTGGCCTTCGTCTGTGCGATCAAGGGCTACCCGCTGCGGATCGTGTCGTCCAACGTCTTCGCCGAGGAGAAGCTCAAGTCGATGCTGGCTTTCGGGGCCGAGCTGGAGATCGTCCACAGCGACCACGGAATCCATCCTCGCCTCGTACCGGAGATGCAGGAGCGGGCGGCGGAGATCGTGACCGAGACCGGAGGATTCGCCACCGACCAGTTCAACAACCTCGACACCCTCAACGGGTATATGGGTATCGGCACCGAGCTCCTCGAGCAGCTTGACGGCGAAATCCACGGTGCCGTCGCCTACGTCGGCGTCGGCGGTGCCTACACCGGTCTGACCCGTCCGATCCGCGACCGATGGCCGAACGTCGTGCGGACCGTTGTCGAGCCGGCCGAGTCGGCGGTTATCTCCGGACACCCACCCGGAACCCACCGGATCGAGGGCGGCGGTGTCGGGTTCGTGCCCCAGCTGATCACTCCCGACAGCCACGACCGGGTCGAGACCGTCAGCACGGACGAGGCGTTCGCCACCGCCCGTACGGTGGCCCGCACCGAGGGCGTCTGGACCGGCCCCAGCGGCGGGGCCAGCATCACGGCCGCCGTCCGACTGGCCCGGGAGCTGGGGCCCGGCCACCAGGTGGTCACCCTCCAACCCGACTCGGGCCTCAAATACCTGAGCGGCGATCTCTATGCGCAGGAGGTCCGCCAGTAGGCTGACCTCCTCCGATCACATGGCTCTTCGGCAGGCGGTTTCCGCCCGGCCTCGATCGCAAGAACCTTGACCCGACAACTACCGGAGGCAGCGCCCATGACCCGACTCGGCTACCAGATCCCCAACTTCACCTATCCCGACACGGCCAACGCCGATTTGTTCGGTGCCATCGTGGCCCAGGCCAAGGAGGCGGAGGAGGCCGGGTTCGACAGGGTCCTCGTCATGGACCACTTCTACCAGCTGCCCGGTATCGGCGCGCCCGACGAACCGATGTTGGAGTGCTACACGCTGCTCTCCGCGCTGGCCCAACACACCTCGTCGGTTCGCCTCTCAGCCCTGGTCACGGGCAACACCTACCGCAACCCGACGCTGCTGGCCAAGGAGATCACCGCCCTCGACCACGTGTCCGGCGGACGGGCGACGCTTGGCATCGGGGCCGGCTGGTTCGAGCTGGAGCACCAGTCGCTCGGCTACGAGTTCGGCACGTTCACCGACCGGTTCGAGAAGTTGGAGGAGGCGCTGCAGATCATCATCCCGATGCTTCGGGGTGAGAAGGTGTCACTCGACGGCAAGCACTACCAGGTGACCGACGCCGTCAACTCCCCACCCCCCATCTCCCGGGTCCCGGTCATGATCGGTGGCAGCGGTGAGAAGAAGACCTTGCGCATGGTGGCCCAGTACGCCGACGAGTCGAACCTGGTGAGCGTCGGACCCGACGACATCGGCCGCAAGTTCGACGCCCTCGCCGCCCACTGCGAGCGACTCGGACGCGATCGTTCGGAGATCGCCGTCACCGCGATGACCATGTGCAATGTGGCCCCGACGATGGAGGAGGCCGACGCCGACCTGCGGGCGATGGCCGCCGTCAAGGGTTGGAACGACGAGGTCATCGACATGGTCAAGAGCGTGCTCATTCACGGTGATCCGGACACCGTCGGCGAGCGGTTGGAGGCCTTCATGGCCACCGGGCTCGACGGCCTCACCCTCAACGCGCCGGGCAACGGCCACATTCCGGGCCGGGTCGCCCTGTTGGGTGAGGTGGCCAACCGGGTCATTGGCTGACCCGATCGGTCGACGGGGATCACGTATGGGCTTGGTTCGATGCCGACGTTCGATGCTCGTGGCGACGGTGGTCCTCGCCTTGGCGGCCGGCTGCGGTGACGGAGGCGGAGAGGACGGCAGCGGGTCGGGTACCCGGCATGGCGCCGAGGTGGCCGAGACGAACTGTCCCGACACGACCTGGCAACGGGTCGTGGCCAGTGCGTTCTCGTTCTCGGTGCCGGCGGACTTCGTCGACCAGGCCCCGCAGGGCGTCGACTCCGAGGTCGGGCAATGGTCCGGCGACAACGGCGTCGAGGTGTTCTACGACTACGGCTGGTATTCCGGGTCGATTGCCGGCTCACCCGGTGCCGTCGTCGAACCGATCGACTACAGCGGCGTCACCGGCACCCAAACCATCGTGACCGGCGACCCCAACCAGCTGCAGGTGTTCTTCGACGAGGTCGAAGTCGTCGATGGCCAGCCCAACCTGCTGGCCCTCAACGTCAATTACGAGGCGGCGGCCGACGACGAAATCGCCCGTTGCATCGTCGGCTCGATCGACTGGAACCTGGATTGAGGCGGCGGTCGGCAGCACCATGACTCCCGTTCAGCTGGTGGAACTCCCCACCCCCACATATCACACGGAGCTGCGTGACTTCCTCACCGCCACCGAGCCCGAGCTGTGGCGGTGGTTCGCCGAGTCGAAGCAACTCAGCGCCCGAAGCGACGACGAGGCCGAACTCGAACTGCTGAAGTCGGCCATTCGGCTCGACGGGGGCGTGCACGATGTGCTGGTGGCCCACGCCACCCTACTGCGGGACGCGTTCGCCATCACCGAACCCGTGGCCCTCTATCAGGAGCTCGGTTCGAGCGAACGCAACGCCCACGTGTTCCGACTCAACGGGCAGGTCAACGTCGTGTTCGGCGGTGATCTGCTCGAACTGCTGGAACCGTCGGAGCAGCAGGTGATCCTCGCTCACGAGCTGGCCCACATCGCCTTGTGGCGCCGGTCCGATCGAGATTTCGAAGTGCTCGACCAGATGATCCACCGGCTCGCCTCCGATCCGGGAGCCGACGACACCGTGATCGAGACGGCCCGCCGGCTGCGTCTCCACACCGAGGTCTGGGCCGACGCAGCGGCCGTTGCGGTGCTTGACGATCTCGAGACCTCAGTGGCGGCCATGGTGAAGGTCGGCTCGGGCCTCCGCCACGTCGATCCGGCGGCCTATCTCCGCCAAGCCGAGGACATCCTCGCCCTCGACTCCCGGGCCACAACCGCCTGGACCCATCCGGAACTCCACATCCGCGTGGCCTGCCTGGCGGCGTGCCAGGTGGCCGGGCAACGGCACGCCGTCGAGGGCGTGCTGGCCACCCTGATCAACGGGCCCGACGATCTCGATCGACTCGACCTCCTCGGTCAGCGACGGTTGCGGACGTTGGCGGCCCGGGTGCTGGCCACGGCCACCGGCTCATCGGCCTCCGACACGGTGACGGACTACCTGGCCCACTATGTGGACCTTGCGGCAGACCGGGCCGATGGGGCCGAAGAGGGCAAACCGGTCGGCAACGGCGAGCTGGCCGAATTGTCGCCATCGGTGCGGTGGTTTGCGGCGTCGCTGCTCGTCGACCTTGCTCTGGTCGACGACGAGGTCGATGACCTGGCCGACCTACGGGCCATGTCGGCCGAAGCCGAGCGGCAGGGGGTGGCCGAGGAGTTCGACAAGATCCTGGCCAGAGCCACCGAGCAGACCCGGTCCGAAGTGGCCGCACTTCGAGCGGACACCACGCCGTGACGTTCGCCCGGCTGCTGAGCGAGGCCACCGCGTCGGGCAGTCTGCCCCGCACCGGCGACGTGCTGGCCGTCGGGCTCCCGCTGCTGCGCCAGATCGACCGGCTCCACCGTCAGGGTCTGGTCACCGGGGCGTCCGGGGTGTCTGCCGTCTCCTACGACGGTCGGGTGGTCAGCGTGACCAGCTCCCAGTCGGCCACCGAGCAGAACAACCGGCGGGCCGTCGACGCGATCGCCGCCCGGGCCGAGCAGGCCGGCGTGGCTGTCGCCGCCCATCGCCACATCGATCTCGACGCCGGCCCTGACAGCGCCGGTCCGTGGGGATCGGTCCGCAGCGAGGACGTGTTCGATCCCGGCGATCCGGCGTCGCCGCCCCACCCCGATCGGTCGATGTTCGTCGTCGGCTACCGGGCCTGGGAGCAGTTGCTCGGCCATCACGATCAGCTGACCGACGTGCACCTCGCCGGTCTCTGGCTGTGCAGCTACGCCTTCGGCCTCGATCTCGCCACGCCCGAGGGGATCGACGAGCTGGCTCTCCATCACCGCCACCCCCGCCGGCTGAACCCCGATCTGCATCCCGTGGTCCTGAACGTCTTGACCGACATGGTGCAGCCGATCCGGGCCAGGCGCCCGACCGATCTCGCTCATGTGGTCGCCCGTCTCGAACACCACCGGGATCTGCCCACTGACCTCGACCTCGGTCCTGCCTACGAGCCCCACGTCGACTGGCGACGCCAGGTCCTCACCATCCTGCGGGACCGGGTGTTCGACACGACCCGCCGCAATCGCCAGCTGTACTTCCGTCCGACCGGGTCCAGCGTGTCGCTCACCGAGGCGTCGGTGCCCCTGATGCTCAACGTCGACCGGATCAAGGCCGACGATCTGCTGACCTGGACCGATCCGAGCAACCGCCGCCTGCGTAGCGGCAAGTCGGTGGACCTGGCCCGGTGGTGCCGGTTCGAGGAGACCCCGTATCTGGCCCCGACGCTGAACAAGCTGATATCGGCCGAGCGGAAGGTACGGCTGGAGACCGGCCACAGCCGGCTCCGCCTCATCGTCGCCTTCCTGCATTGGCTCGACCCGGAGACCGACGAGACGATCTCCTCGCCCCTGCTTCTGATGCCGGCCGAGCTGACCCGCAGGAAAGGGGTCACGGTTCGCTACCAGCTCGAGACCGACACCGAAGAGGCCACGGTCAACCCGATCCTGCGCCACGTGTTCAAGAGCCGCTTCGACATAGCGCTGCCGACCACGGTTGGGGCCGGGCCCGACGAGGTGGCCGGGTTCGTCGCCGATCTGGAGCGCCAGGTGCAGCGGACCGCGCCCGAGGTGTCGATCGAGCTCGTCGACAAACCCCGCATCGAGCTGCTGCGGCGCCAGGCCCGGTTACGGGTCGACAACTACCGTCGCCGCCGGGCCAAGACGCTGGCGACCTCCGGGCGATGGCGCCGTCAGGAGCACTCCTACGATCACGACGACTGGCGGCCGCTGGGCCTCGCGCTGTATCAGCGGTTCGTGCAGGCCTCCGAGCTGCCGATGCGGGAACTGGCCGGCGCCGCGCCCCGTCCTCGACGGCAGTCGGCCGTTGACCACGGGGTCCGGTCGGGTCCTGGTGTCGGGGCCGGGCCTGAACTCGGGCAGCGGACGAGCACCACCTACAGCAGCCAGATGGCCGACGTGTCGGCCGAGCGGTGGGAGGTCGACCTCTGTTCGGTGACGCTGGCCATGCTCGGTTCCCGGCGAACCAGCCTGGCCCGCGACTACGACGAGGTGCTCGGCCGGTCCGCGATCGATACCACCGCGGCGCCGTTCACGGGTCCGTTCGAGGCGCTGTTCAGCCCGCATCGGTCGGCTCCGGTCGCAGCGTCGGCGGCGCCGACCGAGCCGCTGTCGCTGGCACAACGGATCGTGTTGCCGGCCGACGACGCCCAGGCTCGGGCCATGCAGCGGGCGGTGCGGGGTGATTCGTTCATCATCCAGGGCCCGCCGGGGACCGGCAAGAGCCAGACCATCACAAATGTGATCGCCGCGCTCGTCGCCGAGGGCAAGCGGGTGTTGTTCGTCTGCGAGAAGCGGGCGGCGATCGACGTTGTCGCCCAGCGGCTGCGCCAGGTCGGCCTCGGCGAGTTGACGGCCACCATCCACGACTCACAACTCGACCGCAAGCAGTTCGTGAAGGAATTGGGCGCCACCTACCACCGGTGGCTGGAGGACGGCGTGGACGTCGATGCGGACGCCGCCGGCAACGGCGACGGCTCGGTGCGTGCCGATCCCGAGCAGCGGCGGGCCGAAATGCTGGCCGAGGCCGACCGGGTCACCCGACCGCTGGAGGCGATGACGGCCGAGCTCGGTCGCCCCGTGGACGATCGGATGCCGGTTGGGGAGGCGGTCGAGAGGCTGGCGCTGCTGGCCGCCTCCGACTCCGGGTCCGATGACCGGCCGCCCTCGACCGACGGGCATTCGGCCGCGGTGATGTCGGTCGAGGGCTTGTCGTCACAGCGGTGGCTCAGGCTCCGTCCGGCTCTCGATCGGGTGGCCGACCTGCTCTCGTCGGCGGGACCGCTCCGGGCTCTCGGTGAGCATGACCCGCTGCGGATCCGGCCGTCGGTGATCGCCGGCGGCGACGTTATCGCTGCCTGCCGACAGGTCGGGGGTGAACTCAGGGCGGCTGCTGAGGAGGTGATGGCCTCGCCGGGGTCGGCCATGGTCGGCGACGGGGACATCGGCGGTGCCCTTGCCTCCATGACCCGGGCCGAGCTCGACACCGTGGCTGATTTCGCCCCGGCGATCCGGGCCGTCCTCTCCGCCGGTTCGACCGCTGTCGCCGCCCTCGATCCTCGGTCACCGGCCCATCTCGATCTGCGGGCGGCCGCCGGGGAGCTGCAGGATCGCCGAGCCGCGGCCGCGTCGACGGCTGAGGTCCTCGACCGCTGGTCGGCGCCGCTCGGCCCCGCCGACACCGCCACCGGTCTGGCGCTGGCCCGGGCGAAGGAGGGATCGCTGTTCGCGTTCCTGAACGGGCGCTGGCGTTCACTGAAGCGGCTGGTGGTCGAGTCGTACCGGTTCGATCAGCACCAGGTTCCGCCGACGGTCACCGACGTGTTGACCGAGCTTGCCGCCCACCACGAAGCCAACGCCGCCGTGATGGCCGTCGAACAGGAGGGGCTGCAACGCTACGGCACGGCCGACATCGCCGAGCTGCGTGACGTCGTCGATCGTCACCACGCCAGTCCGGCCTTCCGGTACTGCCTGGCCGCCGGCCCGGCGGTCGGCAACGCGCTCCAGCGGTTGTCCCGACTATCGGCCGCGGCGTCGGCCGTGCTCGTGGGGGAGCGGGCGACCACCGCCGATCTGGCCGCCATCGGTCGGAGCCTCGAGGGCACACCGGTGGCGATCGAGCCCGCTCTGGTCGGCTGGTCGGCCATCGCCGTCGAGCACGAACCCGACCTGACCATCGTCCTCGACGCCGACGCATCCCTCGATGGCATCGAGGCCGCCGTCATCCGCCGCGAACTCGACGCCTGGGCCGCCACGATCGACCATGCATCGTTCACCGGGGCCCGACTCGACGAGGCCGTGGACCGGTTGGCCGGGATCCACCGTGCTCTACTCGACGCGAACGCCGCCGTGGCCCTGTCGAGGGCCCGGCGGACGTTCCTCGACCACGTCGCCCACTCGGAGGCGTCGATGGCGGGTCGCAGCGACGACGACAAGGCCCGCAAGAAGACCTACAACGCGGGCCGCCGGATCGTCGAGCGGGAGTACGACAAGAAGATGCGGTTCCGGTCGATCCGCGAGATGTCGAGTGGCGACAGCGGGGTGGTGGTGCGGGATCTGCGGCCGATCTGGCTGATGAGCCCGTTGTCGGTGTCCGACACCCTGCCGCTCACCGAGGCCCACTTCGATGCGGTGATCTTCGACGAGGCCAGTCAGATCCCGGTGGAGGACGCCGTGCCGACGGTTTTCCGGGCCCCGCAGGTCATCGTGGTCGGCGACCGGATGCAGATGCCGCCGACCCGGTTCTTCTCGTCAACCGACGACGACGAGTCCGATGTGATCGTGGACGACGAGGGGTTCCGCCTGTCGATCACCCTCGACGCCGACAGTTTCCTGACCCAGGCCGATCAGGCTCTCGACTCGGCCCTGCTGAACTGGCACTACCGCTCCCGATCGGAGTCGCTGATCGCCTACAGCAACCACGCTTTCTATCAGGGGCGGCTGGCCACGGTGCCCGACACCGCTCCCGGGTCCGCGGTTCGGCCGTCGATCATGGTGTCCGGTATCGATGGTCCCGATGGTGGCGTCGGGTTCGGCGTCGCTGAACTGCTCGCCCGCCCGATCTCCCATCACTTCTGTGAGCACGGCGAGTATCGGGATCGGCGCAACGGGCCGGAGGCCGATTACGTGGCCGAGCTGGTCCGCGGGCTGCTGCGACGAAACGGTGGCGAGCGGGGCGGGCCCACGATCGGTGTCGTGGCCTTCTCCGAGGCCCAGCAGTCGGCCATCGAGGACTCGCTCGACGAGCTGGCCACCATCGACTCGGATTTCGCCGAACGCTACGAGCGGGAGCTGACCCGCACCGACGACGACGAGTTCGTCGGGCTCTTCGTCAAGAACCTCGAGAACGTCCAGGGCGACGAGCGCGACATCATCATCATGAGCGTGTGTTACGGGCCGGCCTCCGACGGGCGGATCAAGATGAACTTCGGCCCGATCAACAACGCGGGCGGTGAGCGACGGCTGAACGTGATCTTCAGCCGGGCAAAGCGGCATATGGCGGTGGTGGCGTCGATGCGAGGGTCCGACGTCACCAACGTGCACAACGAAGGGGCCAATCATCTCGCCGGGTTCCTCCGCTACGCGGAAGCCGAGAGCGTCGGCGATCAGGCCACGGCCCAGGCCATCCTCGACGCCCAGGTCGCCGACCTCGACGGCGGCGGTCCGGCGGCCGCCCGATCGGCATCGCCGGTGGCCGAGCAGGTGGCGGCGGCGTTGCGTCAGCGGGGCTTGTCGGCCGAGATCTCGGTAGGCCGTTCATCCTTCCGCATCGACGTTGCCGTGTCGGCCGCAGCAGATGGACCGGCCGCCGCCGATGGATCGGCCGGTGCCCCCGACTCGGCCGGCGGTGACGGCTCTGCTGCAACCGATCGCCGGCTTGGCCTCCTGCTCGAACCGACGCCGGGTTCGTCGGTCCACGCCCGCTTCGTGGCCGAGGCCGGGGTGCTCGATGCGTTCGGTTGGCGCATCCTGCGGGTCCCGCTGAGTGACTGGTACGCCGACCCGGCCCGGGTCGTCGACCGCATCGCAACCGCCCTCGGCCCGTAATCTCTGGCCAGGACCCCGGAACCTCGGCCGCAACGTCGTCCCGCCACGCCGAAACAGGGGGGACGAGGGCTCTGACGCACCAAGACACGAGTCGCTGGCTTGCCCGACGCCGCGCCCGTGCTGCGCGCCATGAAACGATCAACGTTCGTAGAGGCTCGGTCATGGACATGCTCGGCTTCCCGATGTTGCGCCTTGGTCACCGCTGACCGTCTCGGAACCTGTTCAAGACCTACCGGGTCGAGCTCCCCGCTCGTCACGTTCTGTCGTTCACGGACGAAGCTGCTACCTGCTGACCAGGGCCGGGGCCAGCCGGCCGATCCAGCAGGCGCGCCCCGCCCGGTCGGCTACTGGTAGCTGACGTAGACCGGTTGGGGGTCGACGGCGAGGGTTTGGGCGGGGGTGGCCATCGGGGCGTCCTCGTCGTAGAAGTTCTTCCAACCCCAGCGCCAGTGGCCGTCCTCCGTCCCACGGACCAGCGCGGCAAGTGTGCCGTACTTGGTGCCGAGCGGACCCTGGCCGTCCATCTGGATCACGACCGACAGCTCCGGCCTCTCCTCGATGGCGGATCGGTTGGTCACCATCGACAGGTTGAACTGGTGGATCAGCAGCATCTTCTGGGGCAGGGCGTGTTGACGCACCAGGTCGGCCAGCCAGGCCGACACCTCGTTGATCTCGGCGGCGTCGACCGAACCGAGCTGGCGGAGGTGCCGCTGATCAGGGGCGAGTCGCCACTCGGGGTCGAGGGCCAAGCCGACGTGGGGCTGGGTCAGCAACTCCTCATACCGTTTGGCCTGGGTCAGGAAGTCGGTGCGACCGGGTTGGAGATCGAGCAGCACGTAGACGCCGTTCTCCGCCGCGTGGTCGACGTAGGGACGGAGAGCGGCCACCGGGGTCTCGTTGGAGTAGTCGCCGTCGTCGCCGGCATCGGCGGCGGCGACGGTGGCGATCAACTCGAAGGTGGGGACCACAACGACCCCGTCATCGGTCTGATACTCGGTGAGCAGGGGTTGCATGCGGTCGAGGGTGGCCGCCGGATCCTGCTCGCCCAGCACGCCGAGCAGCGACGTGCCGGGCGCTCCGTAGAACGCGATGTAGCGTTTGTCCGGCCCGATCGTCAGGCCTCCCCCCGGCAATTCGGTCCCCGACCGGAGCGCCCCGAGCTGCCAGACGTCGGTGGCGGAGAACGAGCCGATGAGCTGCATTGATTCGGCCGCCCGCAGCCGGTCGACGACCTCAGCGGCGATCTCGAACCAGTCGGGCGCCGTTGTCGACCCGGCCCGCGCGCCGAGTTCGACCACCGCGGCCCGGGCACGGGTGGCGGCCGGTGCCAGAAGGGCGGCCAGGTCCGGATCGGCCCCGTCGAGCGACCACAACACCGAGCCGTCGCCGTCAGGTGGAATCGGTGGCTGGGCCATGGGGTCGGCGGGTTGTTCGGTGAACTCCCAATCGCCGGTCAACGTCGCCGAGGTCGCCGGAGGGGCGCCGACGAGGAGTACCTCCTCGGGGGCGAGGCGGTTGAGTTCCGCCAGGAGCTGCGGATCGGGTTCGTCACCGGCCAGGAGGTACACAGCGTCGCTGTCGATCGCCGCCTGAGCGGCGGTCCAGCGGGCGGCCGGGTCGGTCCCGGCGAGCACCACCCGATCGGCGCAGGTGTTCAGCCGTCGACTGAGCTCGATCACGATCGTCGCCGGATCGGTGGCCGCGATGGGTTCGGTCGAGGTCGGAGGCTGGGGCGAGCAGTCCCTCGGCACTTCCGTCGAGCTGATGACGTTGCCGTCGGCTGCGTCGGCATCGGTCGAGTCGGCGGCCCCGAGCAGGGCCGACACGATGTCGTCGCCGTAGGCGACGGCCAGTATCGTCAGCGCTCCCGCCGACACCGACAACGCCAGTGCGAGCGCGACGAACCGAAACAGCGAACGGGTTCGCCCTCGGTTTTGTGTTCGCGCGACCAAAGATTTCCTCCGCCAATGGATCCGAAGACGTCGCGACCCGCCTTGTCAGCCGAACCCTAGCAGTCCGGGTCGCAACCGCGCGGTCGCCCGAGAAGTCGCCACAAGGTTGGACGAATCCGCTCGTCTACGAATCAGTGCCCAGGGACGCGACGAGCTCCGACGCCGTCGCGCCGGGTGTGCCGGCCGCCGCCCGGATCGCTGCTGCGGCCGCCGGTGGATCGGGAAACAGGCCGCCGGTCACCCGGGCGAACTTGGCGTCGATCTGCGAAGCGGTCAGCGGTGCGTGCATCGAGCCGATCTGGCCGTGCACGGTCCGTTCCCGGACCGAGCCGTCGTCGAGGGTGATCCGAACCCGTCCGCCCATCTTCCAGGCGTAGGTGGCGTCGAACTCGGGGTGGGCGGTGACGCCGACCACCTTCGACTGAAGGGCTGCGATGGCCGGGTCGATGATGCGGTCCGGGGCGTAGGTGGCCGGGTCGCCGGGATCGGTGACGAGGGCCGCCGCGATGTTCCACTGGGCCGAGTACTGGGCGGCCATGACCGAGGTCGTGCCGTCGAGACTGTTCTGCTCGGCTGCCTTGGTCGGACCCTCGGCCTCGATCTTCGTGATGCGATCGACCGGGAGGCTGTCGGGCCCCGTTTCGTGGCGCAACTCGGTCGCGGCCTGGATCATGGGGTGGATGTCGCTGCATGCGGCGTAGGGCTTGACGGTGATCTCGTCGATCATCCATCGTTCACCCAGACTCTTGGTCAGCAACTCGACCCGGGGGGCGTCGGTGAAGACCCGGCAGAACCCGTACCGGCCGGCCAATCCGTCGTTTGCACCCTCGAACCCACCGACCGCCAGCAGCGCCGCGGTCACACCGCCCTCGGCGGCTCGCCCGGCATGCACCCGCTTGGCCATGCCACCGGACGCGGCGAACTCCATCGTGCCCGACGCGAACGTGGTCGCGATCCCGAACGCGTGGTTGAGGAGCGCTGCGTCGAACCCGAGGAGCCGTCCCGCTGCGGCGGCCGCGCCGAAGACACCTGACATCGACGTCGGGTGGAAGCCACCCAGCATGTGAGCGGCCGGACCGACGGCGATTCCCGCCCGTCCCATCGCCTCGTAGCCGATGACGATGGCCTCCAGTACATCGGCCGCCGTGGCATCGACCGATTGACCGACCGCCAACGCCGCCGGGACCACCACCGCTCCGGGATGGCTGATGGCCTCCTCGTGCACGTCGTCGAGTTCGAACGCATGGGCGGAGGCTCCGTTGGCGAGCGCGGCCATGGCGGGGGTGGTCGACGCCGCCGGATCGGATCCGACCACGGTGCACGGTCCGTCGGCGCCGGTGGCCAGGGCGTGACCGATCACCGCCTGCGACCACGGTTGCTGTGAACCGAACACGATGCAGCCGAGCGTGTCGACCAGATAGTCGGTGGCCGAAGCGGTGAGCCGGCCGTCGATGACGCCGGCAAGGCCGGTCAGGAACTCGGCCAGTTCCCGGGAGGCCGTCGTCGCAGGGCTTTCAGGCATCGCCGAGTGCGGCCAAGGCCAGCGCCTGCAGATGGGGGACGGCGTTCTCGTGGTGGACGTCGGCGGTACCGCTCGGATCGACGACGAGCGGCCCCGGTCGGTAGCCCCGACTCGACATGTTGTGCTGCACCGACTCCATCAGGTCGAAGTCCTCGGCCACCGTCGTCGTCCAGTCGAGTTCGATCGCTTTGCGTTGCTCATCGGTCGGCTCGGGTTGGTCGAACCACCACTCCCGGATCAACAGAGTGCGATCGACCGCCAGCGGCACCCAGCGAAACGTGTTGAGGATCCGGCCCGGGTAGCACTGGATCGACGACACCGGCCACACGAAGAACGATCCATAGCCCGTGTCGTCCTCGTCGAGTTCATAGGGGCGACGGTCCGGCGGCGCCGCGGAGGCGGTGTGCCAGATCGTCTGCCCCTTCGGGGTGATGAGAAAGGTCTTCGGGTCGATCACCCCGGTGGTGAACGAGCGGTGCACGTTGGGGCAGTGGTAACACTCGTTGTAGTTCTCGATCGCCAGTTTCCAGTTGGCGTTGAACTCATGCGTCAGGCGGGCCGTCAGCACCCGCTGCGGGGCCGCCGGGGCCAGGTCCAAGAGCGCCGCCTCGACCTCCGGGGCGGTGTCGGCCAGCGAGGCGGCGTCGGGATCAAGATTCACGAAGACATACCCGGCGAGGATGTCGACCCGTACCTGCGGAACGCAGATGTCGCCGAGTGCGGAGGCCGGCAGACGCCGGGCCTTGAGGAGCCGTCCCGACAGGTCGTAGAGCCAGGCGTGATAGGGACACGAGATGTCGTCCATCGTGGCCCGATCCTCCAGAACCAGTTGGTGGCCCCGGTGCTGGCAGACGTTGTAGAAGGCGGTCAGCCCGGTGCCGTCGTTGGCCACCACGATCCGTTCCCGACCGACGGTGGCCGTGATCAGATCTCCTGCCCCGGCCAGTTGGGAGATGTGGCCGACCATCTGCCAGGTCCGGGCGAACACCACGTCGAGTTCGGTTTCGAAGATCGCCGGGTCGGTGTAGTAGCGACCGTCGATCGCCCGCCTGCCGGTCTCCGTCGTCATGGCAGGATGGCCAGTGCGGCCACCAGCTGATCCATCTTCTCCTTCACGTTGACGTCGCAGCGAAGGAAACGTTTGTCGAGACCCCGGAACGAGATCGAGCCGTCCTTGACGATCACGCCCCGCTCCAGGAGTCCCTCGAAGACCTTGGTCGAATCGGTGTCGAGGTCGAGGATCTCGACGAGGAAGAAGTTGGATCGGCTGTCGGGAACCATGCGGAAGCGGTCGAGGCCGGTCGCACCATCCTCGAACCGATCCTGCACATAGGCCCGGGAGGCGACGATGGTGTCGACGGTCCGGTTCACGTGCTCGTCGTCGTCCAATGCGGCAACCCCACCGGCGATCTGGAGCTGGCCCATGTTCCACGTCGTCTTGACGGCAAGCAGGGCGTCGATGACCGGCTTCGGCGCAACCCCGAAGCCGATCCGCAGCCCGGCCAACCCGAACGCCTTCGAGAAGGTGCGGAGCACGGTGAGGTGCTCGTAGTCGCGGGCCAGGTGGATGTAGCCGGCGGTATCGGAGTAGTGGACGTAGGCCTCGTCGAGGACAACGAGCGCGTGGGGTGCGGCCTCGACGATGCGGCGGACGTCGGCTTCGGTCATCCAGGTTCCCGACGGACTGTGGGGGTTGGTGATGAACACGATTCGGGTGTCGTCGGTGATGTGTTCGATGTAGCCGTCGACGTCCATCGCCATCGTGGTCCGATCGGTCGCCGCCTGGGCCAGAACCGGGACCCGACCTTCGGCCTCGGCGAACAGGTGGTAGATCGGGAAACACGGACCGGGCATCAGGATACGACCGCCCGGTTCGCAGAACGCCCGGATGATGAGCGAGATGATCTCGGTCTCTCCCGCACCACACACCACCTGCTCGGGGCTGTAGCCGTAGACCTCGGCGACCTTTTCCCGGAGCGGCTCGGCGGTCCAGGTCGGGTAGAGGTGGAGGCGGTCCATGGCGTCGGCGACGGCGGCCTTGGCCTTCGGTGAGGCACCAAAGGGGTTTTCAGCCGAGCCGAGCTTGGCGATTTGATCGGGATCGATGCCGTAACGTTGCGCCACGTAGTCGGTCGGCAGGCCGGGGACGTAGTACTCGGGATGGGCGAGTCCGGGGTGGGCGTACTGCATGGGGTCGGCTCCTCAGGCGTGGTTCCGTTGTCGTTCGGTTGTGGTTCGGTTGTGATTCGGGCAGGTTCAGTCGTGGTAGATGCCGGCGGCCCGGCGGTTGTTGTGGAAGGTGTCGATGGCGGTGGCCACGTCGCCGGGCGACTCGGCCACGACGAAGGCCAGGAGCGTTTCGAGCAGAGCGGTGGCGGCGATGTTCGAGGAGAAGGGGAGTGGGGAGTCGTTGGGAATGACGAAGGCGTGCGTGGCCACCGGCACCAACGGTGAGCCGTGGCTGTCGGTGACGGCGATGATCGGGACGCCCCGCCGGTCGGCCAGCTTGACCGCCTCGACGATCTCGGTCCGGTAGGGACTGAAGGTCATGGCCACGAGCACGTCGTCGGGGTTCATGCGGGCCACGTCGTCGATGGCCAGGCCGACGTTCGGTATGGCCGCCACGTTCCCGACCGCCATCGAGGCCACATAGGCGAAGTTGTCGGCCAGTGTCTTGGCCGTGCCGACCCCGAGGATGTTGGCTCGACGGGCGCCGTCGATCAGGTCGGCCGCCGCCTTGAGGTCGTCGGCGTCGACGGTGGCGAACAACGCCTCGACGTTGGCCATCGCCGCGCCGGCCATGTCGGCCACCAGCGACCAGTGACTGCCGCCCTGGCTGATCGTCTGCAGGAATCGGGCCCGATCGGGGAACGACAGCGTGCCCTCGGCGGCGTACTGGCGGAACGGCTCGCGGAAATCCTCGTAGCCGTCGAACCCGACCGCGCGGGCCATCCGTACCAGCGTGTTGGGTTTGACCCCGGCGGCGTCGGCCAGTGTTCGCATCGAGTTGACGGCGATCTCCCCCGGATTGTCGAGCACGTAGGTGGCGGCCCGCTCGACCTGGGGGGAGAGCTGATCGAGCGCGGCGGCCAGCGCGCTGAGAATGGCGTTGGGCCCATCGGGTGGGATGCCGGTCTTGCCGTTTCCGGTCGCCGCGTTGCCGGTCATGACAGCAGGTCCTCCTCGAACGGGTACGACGACAGTCGCTCCGCCCCGGTGGTGGTGATCAGATACATGTCCTCCAGCTTGACGCCGGGCCCGCCGTGTTCCGAACCGACGAAGCTCTCCACCGAGATCACCGCGCCGGGCACGAGCTCGCCGTCGTAGCCGAGTTGTTCCCAGTCCTGGCGGTAGGCGATGCGGGGGTACTCGTCGGTCATCCCGACGCCGTGGGCGATACAGGCGTAGCGGTTGGCCACGAATTCGTCGGGTTGGCGGAAGGCCTTGTCGCTGAGTTCTCTGAAGGTGCGGCCCGGGCCGAGCAGCTGGGCGTTGTGGGTGATCTCGGCGTGTGCTCGCTGATAGCGATCCTTCACCATGGCCATGGAGCTCTCGGAGCGATCCACCGTTCTGGGGTTCCCCCGTCCCAGTTGCGGGGTCGGGGAACCCTGGAACGGGCCGTCGGCGGGGATCGGCCACGTACGGGAGATGTCGGCGCCGTAGCCGAACGGGCCGACCATGTCGGTGTCGACGGCCAGCAGGTCACCGGTCTCCATGCGCCGAGCCGAGGCCTCCTGGTACCAGGGGTTGGTGCGGGGTCCGCTGCACAGCATGCGGCCCTCGATCCAGTCGCCGTCGTTGGCGATGTTGGTCTGATGCAGCACGGCGAACACCTCGTTCTCGGTCACCCCCGGTCGGGCCGCCGCCCGCATGACGTCGAGGGCGGCCTCGGCGACGGCGATCGAGTGGCGGATGCAGACGAGTTCCCCGGTCGATTTCACGTACTTGGCCTGCTCCACGAGCGGAGCGGCGTCGACCACGATGAGCCCGGCCCGCTCCAGCGCCTGTACGGCGCTGGGGCTCATGGCCTCGACCGCCACCCGCATCGTGCCACCGGCCACTCGCCGCCGGACGTCGTGGGCAAACCGCCTGGCCCGTTCGGCCAGGTCCGCATCCGCCACGCCGCCGTCGAACACGTTGAGCCCGTGCGTCGGTCCGAACTCGTCGACAACGGGATGAACGGTGGCGTACGCGCCGTACAACATCAATGGCCCGTCGATCGGCACGAACAAGGTGTAGGTCTGGAGGTGGGACTGGAAGGTCTGATACTCCCGCCAGTCGGCGACGTACCGGAGGCTGACCGGATTGGTCAATACCGCCAGCGCCACGTCTCGGGCCGCCATCTGCTCCCGCACCCGCCGCAGCCGGTAGGTGCGTAGCGCCTCGAGATCAATCTCCGGAGGTTCGAGGACAGGGACCTGATGAATGGTTCAACTGTACCAAATCAGATACAGATTGGTACAGTCGTGTCTTGACAGGGGCGGCCCGTCTAGGCGGTGGTCTCGGCCGATGAACGTGAGGCGGGTTGGCCGATGGCGGCCCCCGGCGAAGCTCCCAGGCCATGACGCCGATCAGGCCGATGAGGAGCGTGACCCCGACTCGGAACACCCCGGTCTCGCTGGCCGTGGTGTGTTGGGCCGCCTGGAAGAACAGGATCAACGAGGCGAGCTGGCAGATGACCAGTGGGAACCCGAACAGCAGGGGAGTGGCGGCGAGATGGATGACAATCCAGAAGGCACTCACGTGTTCGAGGTACTGAGCGCCGTCGTCGTACAGCTCGGTGCTCCCGAACGGATGAATACCGAGGATGACCGGCGACGAGTCCCTGAACTCCACGATAGTCAACAGCGACGGTTGCTTCGAGCGCGTCAAGCAGAGGGGCTAGGCTCGGTGCGGTGACGCCGACATGACCGCCAACCCGACCGAGCCCCGCCCGTTCCGGTTCTACGACAACCGCCAGAAGTACCTGACGTTCGTCACCACCTGCGACGAGAAGTGGCAGGTGGCGGAGCGGGCCCGACGGGAACTCGACGGCCTTCGACCCCAGCCGCCGGCCTTCCGCCTGTTCGACGCCGGCATCGGCGACGGGACGGTGCTGGCCAACTTGTTGAGGGCGATGCACCAGCGGTTTCCCACCATCCCGTTCTTCGTCGCCGGCAAGGAGATCAGCCTCGAGGACATCCGCCTCACCCTCGACAAACTCCCCGATCGTCTCGTCGAACACCCGCAAACCGTGATCGCGCTCACCAACCTGCACTACAACGAAGCTCCCGTGCTGTGGCCGAACACCACCGAGAAGCAGGAATCCCTCGTCTTCCGTCACATCGAACTCACTGGCACCGGTTCCCACGAGTTCGGTGACCAGCTTCGCAACCTCCACGACTTCCTGACCGAGAACTGGCAGGTACGGCCCAGCGAAAAGACCGGCAATCCGCTCTATGTCACCCCGACGGTGCTGGTCATCCATCGCACCGACCAACGGTTCGCGCTCGACGCCGTCATCCCCCGGCCCGGTGAACCCCGGGCCGAGTACGACCTCGTGATCGCCTCGCAACCCTGGCGGTCACGGGTCGAGGCCGAGTTCAAGGTCAAACGCATCCTGGCCCCGCTGAGCGGCAGCCTTCGCAGCCACGGGGTACTGCTCGGCATCCAGTCGATGGGCCACGACCCGGGACTCGAGATCATCCACGAGATCTGGCCCGACGAGGATCCGTTCCCCGTCGACCGCCACGAGCTGATCAGTGCCCTCCGCGCCGAACTCGGCGACGAGGTTCGTGACTACGACCTGATGGCGCTTCCCGACGCTCAGTCCCAACTCCGGTACTCCATGCACACCCTGCCGACCGAGATCGGCAACATCATCGGAACATCCACGTTGTTCGCGGCCTGGAACGCCGCCATCTACGTGGCCCAGATCGAGGACGAACGGGTCGAGAAGGTGGCCATCAGCGGCGACTACCTCGACGCCACCACCGCCGTGCTCCAGCGCCACGGCGGACTGTGGTTCAACGACGAGACGTTCGTGGTCCGGCGCCATTGACGGATCCCGGGGGCTCGCCGATGCCGATGCCGATGCCGGTGCCGATGCCATCGATTCCGCCGTCGACATCGGCCGGTTGGATGGGCTCGGACCTCACCGCGACCCCGGAGCGTTGGGCTCGGCGATGGACCGACGGCGAGCTCGAGGATCTGTTCAGCCTGACCGCCGACGTCCTCGCCGATCAGGACCTCGATCTCACCCGATTCGATCCGGCCGGACGCGTGCCGCCGTCGCTGCAGAAGCTGACCGACCAGATCCGAGCCGAGCTCATCGACGGCCTCGGCTTCACGCTGCTCCGGGGGTACCCGGTGGGTGAGATCGACCGCCGAACCGAGGCGGTCGGCTTTCTGTTGCTCGGACGGTTGCTCGGGCCGCTTCGGTCACAGAACGCCCAGGGCCATCTGCTCGGCCACGTGACCGACCTCGGGCGGGATCCGGCCGATCCGACCACCCGCATCTACCAGACCAGCGACCGTCAGACGTTCCACACCGACTCGGTCGACGCCGCCGGGCTGCTGCGCCGGGTGACGGCGGCGTCCGGCGGTCGATCGTTGCTGGCCAGCGCCGAGACCGCTTACCGGCTGGTCGTCGAACGCCGCCCCGACCTCGCGCCGCACCTGTTCGCCCCGATCGCCACCGACCGGCGGGGTGAGGTGCCCGAGGGCGCCGACCCCTGGTTCGAGATTCCCGTGTTGTCGTGGTACGACGACCGGTTGACCGTGATCTACCAGCGCACCTACATCGACTCGGCGGCCCGCCTCGCCGGCGCGCCCCGCCCGTCCGCCGAGCAGATCGCCGCGCTCGACCTGTGGGACCGGATCCTCAACGAACCCGACGTTCACCTGGCGATGGATCTCGAACCCGGCGACATCCAGTTCGTCCACAACCACACCTTGCTGCACCACCGCACCGGCTTCGTCGACCACGTGGACCCGACCCGCCAAAGGCATCTGCTGCGACTCTGGGTGTCGCTGCCGGGTGACCGTCGACTGCCGCCGGTGTTCGCTCAGCGCTACGGCTCGGTGACGGTCGGCGATCGGGGTGGGATCACCGTGACCGACACCGAGCCATGCGTGCCGCTATTCCCTCCCGAGTGACTCCAGGAACCGCGGGACCATGCGGGCGCCGCGCTGGGCCTCGAAGCCGGATCCCAGTTTGATCAAGGTCGGTTCGTCCCACTGGCGGCCCATGAACGTGAGACCGACCGGTAGACCGAACGAATCGCCCATCGGCACGGTGATCAGCGGATAGCCGGCCATCGCCGCATACGACGATGTGCCGCCGAGGAAGTGGTCGCCGTTGACCAGGTCGGTCGGCCAGGCCGGCGAGCCCGTCGGCCCGACGATGGCGTCGAGATCGTGTTCGGCGAAGACGGCGTCGAGGCCCTCGGTTCGGGAGATGCGCCGGGAGTCGGCCAGCGCCTGGGCATAACCGGGGTCGTCGATGCCGCCCCGGCTCTCGGCCAGGTCGAAGATCTCCTGGCCGAACCACTTGAGTTCGGCGTCGGCGTTGGCGTTGTTGAAGGCGATCAGCTCGGCCAGCGTCTTCGGCCCGCCGTCGCGGGTCTCCAGATAGAGGGCCATGTCGGTCTTGAACTCGTACAGCAGCACGTCGAACTCGGCCGACGACGAGCTGAACTCGTCGAACGACGGGAACTCCACCGGGTCGATCACCACGGCTCCGGCGGCCGATAGCGCTGCGACCGCGTCGTCGAAGATGGCGGTAGTCTCCGGGCTGTTGAACAAGAGCTGTCGGGCCACCCCGATGCGGGCCCCGGCCAGGCCGTTCGAGTCGAGGAACTGGGTGTAGTCGGTGAAGAAGTTGCCGGCCGAGTCTGCGGTGGCGGCGTCACGGCCGTCGACGCCGGTCATGGCACCGAGCACGGCGGCGGCGTCGGCCACGGTTCGCCCCATCGGGCCGATGGTGTCCTGGGTGCGGGAGATCGGGACGACACCGGCCCGGCTGGTCAACCCGACAGTCGGCTTGATGCCGACGATGCCGTTGGCGGTCGCCGGGCACACGATCGATCCGTCGGTCTCGGTGCCGATGGCAACGGCGGTGAGGTTGGCCGACACCGCGGCCCCCGAGCCCGATGACGACCCGCACGGGTTCCGGTCGAGCACGTACGGGTTACGACACGCGCCGCGTCGGGCGCTCCAGCCACTCGAGCTCTGGAACCCGCGGAAGTTGGCCCACTCGGAGAGGTTGGCCTTGCCGAGGATCACGGCTCCGGCCTCTCGCAGTTTGGCCGCGACCGTGGCGTCGGCACCGGGACGGGAATCGACCAGGGCCAGCGAACCGGCGGTGGTGAGCGTCGAGTCGTCGGTGTCGATGTTGTCCTTCAGCAGGATCGGAATCCCGTGCAGGGGCCCGCGGACGTTCCCCTGCTTGCGCTCGCGATCGAGCGCCGTGGCGATCTCGATCGCATCGGCGTTGACCTCGATCACCGAACGAAGATCGATGGGCCCGTTGTCGATCTTCTCGATCCGCTGGATGTAGGCCCGGACGAGTCGGGCGGCGCTGAGCTTGCCCGCCGCCATGGCGGCCTGCATCTCCGCCACGGTCAGCTCCTCGAGGTCGGAGTGAGGGCGGGATTTTCGACTGGACATGGGATGAGACGTTGTAGCAGCGACCGCAGGGCTCGCAGTTGACCCGACTGCCACCGCTGCGGCCGCGGCGGCACCGTGCTTGAGAAAGCTCCGACGGTCAATCGATGATTCGGACGATTCCGTGGCGAACATGTCAGCCGACTCCTCCGCCCACGCCGCGTGGCTTCAGGTGGTGTCATGTGCCGCTCGCACCCACCGCTCAATCTAGTCCGATCGAACCCTGCGATCGAATCGACGCCACCAATCCCATACCCAACCGTGCGCTCGTCGCCCGGGTTTCCGGGTCTGGGCCGCACAGTTGGGAAGCACTGAGGGCGAGGAGATGGTGCAGTTGTACCAATTACTGCTATAGATGGTACAGTCGTGCGAATGGCTGTTCCTGATCGAGCTCGGGTCGTCATCGTCGGCGGTGGCATCACCGGAGCCAGCCTCCTCTACCACCTGGCCCATGAGGGCTGGACGGACACCCTGCTGGTCGAGAAAGCCGAGCTGACCTCGGGTTCCACCTGGCACGCCGCCGGGCAGGTCACCCACTCGGTGTCGAGCTACACCCTCGCCACGTTCCGCAAATACGCCTGCGAGCTCTACGCCTCGTTGGAGGCTGAGACCGGGGTGGCCACCACCTGGCATCGCTGCGGCAGCTTCCGTGTCGCCTACGAACCGGTGGAGGTCGACTGGCTGCGAGGCCAGCTCGGCCTGGCCGACTACGTTGGCAACGAGATGCACTGGGTCGACAAGGCGTTCATCGCCGAGAAGCACCCCTTCTACGACGTCGACCAGATCGTCGGCGCCGTGTTCACTCCGAACGACGGTCACGTCGACCCGTCCGGCGCCACCAACGCCCTCGTCGCCGGGGCCCGGGCTCGGGGGGCGCGGGTCAGTCGCCGCAACCGGGTGCTCAACATCAGCCGCCGGCCCACCGCCGACGGAGGCGGCTTCGACGTGGTCACCGAGCAGGGCACCATCGAGGCCGAGCATGTGGTCAATGCGGCCGGCTGTTACGCCCACCGGGTGGCGGCCATGGTCGGGCTGTCGGTACCGATGGCAAACGCCCTCCACACCTACCTCCTCACCACCCCGATCCCTGAGTTCGCCTCCCTCGACCACGAGCTGCCGGTGATGCGGGACGACTACTTGTCGGGCTATGTCCGCCAGGAGCAGGAGTCCGGCCTCATCGGCATCTACGAGCAGGTCGACGCCGAGGCCGCCTGGGTCGGACCCGACCACCCCGAGGGTCCCGACTGGTCGCTCGAAAGCCCGCTGTTCCCGGCCGACTACGATCGCATCGGCTTCTGGTTGGAGCGGGCCTTCGAGCGGGTGCCGATCCTCGCCGAGCACGGGATCAAGCAGGTGATCCGCGGCGCCATCGCCCACACGCCCGACGGTGAGCCGCTGCTCGGTCCCTCCGGCGTGCCGAACTTCTGGCAGCTTGTCGGCGTGCAGGTCGGCATCGCCGACGGACCGGGCCTCGGCCGCGAGCTGGCCCGCTGGATGGTGCACGGCGAGACCGGTGTGAGTCTGCGGGCCTACGACGCCCGCCGCTTCGGATTCGTTCCGCCCGACGACGCAGTCCGCTACGGCCGCATCAAGGGCACCGAGGACTACGAGTTCCGGCACCAGACCCCCATCCCCGGCCTCGAGCATCCGGCCGAGCGACCCTACCGGCCGACGCCGCTGGTGGAACGGTTCCGGGATCGGGGGGCGGTGTTCACCCAGGTCTACGGGTGGGAGCGACCCAAGTGGTATCCGACCGTGGCCGGTCTGCCGCAGACCGACGTGGTCGCCTTCCGCCACACCGACTGGTTCGAACCGGTCCGGGATGAGGTGCGGGCTGTCCGTGAGCGGGTCGGAATCCTCGATTCCACCGCCTTCGCCAAGTTCGAGCTGACCGGCCCCGACGCAGCCGAGGTGCTCGACCGGCTCACCACCAACACGCTTCCCGCCGTCGGCCGCATCGGCCTGACCTATCTGCTCACCCCGACCGGGCGGATCGAGGGCGAGATGACGGTGACCCGGCTCCCCGCCGATGACGGTGCCGATCACTTCTACCTGGTGTCGGCTGCCGTCGGCGAGCAGAAGGACCGGGAGTTCTTCGAGACCCACTGGCCCACGATCGACGGCCGGCCGGCCGGTGCCGAGCTGCGGGTCGTGTCCAGTGACTACGGCGTCATCACGGTGGCCGGGCCGGTGAGTCGGGAGTTGCTCGCCCGTTGTACGTCCGCTTCGCTGGACAACGACTCGTTCCGCTGGCTGGCGGCGCAGGTTATCGACGTGGCCGGTGTTCAGACCCGGGCACTGCGGGTCGGCTTCGTGGGTGAACTCGGCTGGGAGCTGCATGTGTCGACCGACCAGCTCGGCGTCGTCTACGACGCGTTGTGGTCAGCCGGTGAGGACCTCGGGGTGGCCAACGTCGGGAACCACGCCCTCGACTCGCTCCGCATGGAGAAGGGCTACCGCATCAGTCGCGATCTCACCCACGACGTCGGTCCTGACGAGGCCGGGCTCGACCTCTTCGTCAAGACCGATCACCCGGCCAAGGGCGACTTCGTCGGTCGGGATGCGCTGCTGGCTCGGCGAGCTGCGGCCTCCTCGGGCGAGTACCCCTACCGGTGGCGGCTGGCCTACCTGGCGGTCGACACCGATGTCGCCGACGTGCACGGTTCCGACGCGGTGTATCGGGTGAATGGTGATGGGGTGAACGGTGACGGAGCGCCGACGGGCCGCCCGATCGGTCTCGTCACCACCGGCGCCTACGGCTACACCGTCGACCAAGGTCTGGCGTTCGCCTACCTCGCCCCGGAGCACTGCCGGCCGGGCACCGAGTTGTCGGTGCGGGTGATCGGCGAGCAACGCCCCGCCCGGGTCCTCGGCGAGGCGATCTACGACCCTGCCAGTTCTCGACTGCGCATGTGATTGCGCACGTAATGGAGTATGTGAAGGTGACGCCAATGGCAAGTTTCAACAGCAGGGTCCAACCGGTCCATCGTCGCTACCGGGCGTACGCCGGATTCGTCACCACGCCTCAGTACTTCGACGACAGCCCACAACAGTTCCTGCAGGTGGCGCCGCCCGGGACGGGGATACTGCAGCGGGTCAATCACATTCCCGACTACGACTACGAGTTGGAGGAACGGGCCACGAACTTCGGTCTTCTCGAGGAGTCGGCCGTCTGCCTCGGGCGTTCGTTCTGTCAGGTGATCGGCCAGGTCGGCTCCAACTGGGTGCATTGCAACGGCACGTCACCGGCTGACATCGAACGGATCTGCGACGACATCTCGAATACCGCCGGTGCCCGTTTCCTCATGGCCGGTCACTGTCTGGTGGAGGGCCTCCGAGCCATCGGCGCCAGGTCGATCACCGTGGCCAACGGCTACTACCGGCCCGACTGGTCGGCCGGGATCAACGGCTACCTCGAGGCGGCCGGATTCGAGATCCTGTGGGCCGGCGATCTGATCGATCAGGGGCTGGTGGCCGATGAGGCCGCGAAGCTGGCCATTGAGGCCGCAACCCTGTGGGACTACCCCAACCACCTGATGATCGCCGCTGCGGTTGGCGCGTGGGAGGCTGCGCCCGAGGCGGACGCCATCGTCCAGACCGGCGCCGGGTTCCGGATGTTGCAGGTGGTCGACACCATCGAAGGGCAGACCGGCACACCGGTCGTGGCGTCGGACTTCGCCCTCTACTGGGCCATGCTCCGGGAGCTTGGTCTGCCCGCCGCCCCCGGGTACGGATCGCTACTTGCCACGCTCGGCCCCGGCGGGGATCGGTAGGTGGCCGGTCTGGTGACGGTCGGGCCGCATGATCGCCGACGTCGCCGGCTTCACGGCAGTTCACCGATGGTGACGGACTGGAGCTCGTTGCCATCGGCGTCGAACGACGTGAGCTGCATTCTCCCCCGTTCACTCCGCCACATGACGAAGGCGAACCGGCCGTTCGGGATGATCGTGTACTCGGCACCGTCCTCAGTCACTCCGGTGACCGACGCGGTATCGTCGGTGACACCGATGTCCCAGCTCTGCCAGACTTGCGACACGGATCCGCCCATTTCCCGGAGTCCGATTTCGACTCCGGCGTCGGGACCGTCGCCGCAGCTGGAACTGCTGCCGTGGGGACCGGTTCTCATCGTGCACCAGGCGATTCCGGGCATCGCAGCGGAGCCCGTGAACTTGGCTTCGAAGAAGTCGACTCGACCACCGGGGGTGCGGACCCATCCAACGTGGCGCGCCGATCCGGGCACCGGCTCGCCGCCGGCCGGATCGAACTCGACGATGCGATCCATGAGTTCCTCGCCGGTCAAATCGCCCGGCTGTATATCGAACTCGAACATCTCCGGCCAGGTCTGTTCGGGGCCTGGGTTCGGCTCAAGGGCGAAACCGCCTGGGGGATCGAGCACGGGCATGGCACCGTCGTCCTGGAGCCCGAGAGTCGAGCAGCCGGTCACCAGAATCGACGCAACGACGATCGCGGCAGTGGCCAGGAGAACCGACTTCATTGCGGACCAACCACCCTACGCCCGATCAGCCCCATGGGCATCGCCTTTCGTGCCGCCGGGGTTCCCTCCTGGCTTGGTTCATCCAACTGGTATACCAGGGTTTGCGCCGGGCTCACGGTCGGATCGGACGGTTTTGAACGACACACCCCGAGCGGGCGGGGATCGGTAGGTGGCCGTGCGAACGGGCGGGCTGCCGGCCGTCGAGCTGCCGACGCCGATCCTTGCGTTGTGGGCGGTGCCACGGTCAACCTCGACCGCCTTCGAGTGGATGATGCGCCAGCGAGGTGACATGACGTGTTTCCACGAGCCGTTCGGTGAGGTTTGGTATCAGGGCGATGAGCCGATGTGGCCCCGCTATGAACCAGGCGTGTCGGTGCGCACGCCGGGGCTCACCTTCGAGTCGCGATGGGCGGAGCTGACGTCGGCGGCGCAGGAGCGGCCGGTGTTCATCAAGGACTTCCCCCACTACATCGAGTCCTTCTGGAGCGACGGGTTTCTGGCCCATTTCACCCACTCGTTCCTGATCCGTGACCCGCTGAAGACGTTGCTGTCGATGGAGTCCAAGTGGCCCGACTTCCACTTCAAGGAGACCGGGTTTCCGGAGCAACGCCAGTTGTTCGACCGGCTGTGGGCCCAGAGCGGCTCGCCGCCTCCCGTCATCGACTCCGACGATCTCCTGGAGCAGCCGGATGCCGTGGTCGAGGCCTGGTGTGCCGCAGTCGGCATCCCGTTCCTGCCCGAGGCCTTGTGTTGGGAGCCGGGTCCTCGCGACGAGGTGAGCTGGTGGGACGACGGGGTGTTCCACTCCACGCTCCGCAACTCGGACGGGCTGAAGCCCCAACCGGGGCGTGAGGTGTCGCTCGACGAGGCGCCGGAGCGGGTGCGACATGTCTCTGCGATCGTCCGCCCGCACTATGACGCCATGTGGGCGCACCGTATTGTGGTCTGAATGGCGAATCCAGGGAGTAGCCGGTCGATCGCCGAGGTGGTGGCCAACGATCTCTGTATTGGTTGCGGTCTCTGTGAAGCGGTGACCGGCGGTCGGGTCACCATGACGATGACCGACGCAGGATCGCTGCGCCCGTCGCCCGTTGTCGCCATCGCCGGTCAGGAGGACCGGGTTCTGGCCGCCGCCTGTCCTGGGGTGGTGGCGCCGGTACGGGTCGACGGTGACGAACCCGCTCCGCTCATCGATCCGGTGTGGGGTGCGCACCGGTCGATGGTCATGGCCTGGGCCGGTGATCAGGAGGTGCGGTTCAAGGCTGCCACCGGCGGGGTGCTGACGGCCCTCGGGCGGCATCTTCTGGCGGTGGGCGAGGTGGCGTTCGTGCTTCACGTGGGCGCCGATCCCGACGCCCCGAGCCGTAGTCGATGGGTGATGAGTGAATCGATCGACGACGTGCTGGCCAACACCGGGTCACGTTACGGGCCAACTGCGCCGCTCGCCGGACTTGGCGCTGCCCTCGATCGGAGTGAGCCGTTCGCGCTGATCGCCAAACCATGTGACTTGGGAGCCGTGCATGCGCTGGCCACGACCGATCCCCGAGTCGACGAGCTCTGCCGGTACCGGCTGGCCATGGTCTGCGGTGGTCAGTCCCGGCTGACGAAGACGCTCGGCGTGCTCGACGGGTTCGGCCTCACGGAGGACGACGTGACCCTGATGCGCTACCGGGGCCACGGCAACCCCGGCCCGACCCGGGTCGAGAGTCGCTCCGGTGGTGCCCACGAACTGACCTATCTCGACATGTGGGCCGACGAGTCCAGTTGGGATCTCGAGACCCGGTGCAAGCTGTGCCCTGATGCGCTCGGCGAGTGCGCCGACGTTGCGGCGGCCGACGCCTGGCCCGGGGGCGCCCCGACCGGTGAGGACGAGGGGTTCAACGCCACAATTGTCCGCACTCGAGTCGGGGAGCAGCTGGTGGCCGCCGCCGCTGCGGCCGGTCGGTTGGTTGTCGGCGAGCCGGTGACCGCCCATCAACTCGACGACTTCCAGCCTCATCAGGTCCGCAAGAAGGTGGCGCTGGCCGCCCGGTATCGGGGGATGATCGATGCGGGGGTCCCCCCGATCCACGCCCCCGATCTCCGGCTCGACGAACTCGGCGCCCGACTCGACGCCGACGCCCAAGCCGCCCAGCGGGCCGGCACGCTCCGTCGATTCCAGGTGATCGCGGGGCGCCCGTGAAGATCACGGCCATCGATGTCTGGGCGCTGGCTCTGCCGTTGACCCGGCCGTATTCGCTGTCCGGCGGCCGGCTCCGGTTCGATCGGCTCGACTCGACCCTCGTCCGGCTCACCACCGACGAGGGTTTGATCGGATGGGGTGAGGGCTGCCCCTGGGGCTCCACGTATCTGCCTGCCTTCGCCCGAGGCATCCGGGCCGGCATCGAGGAATTGGCCCCTGCGGTGCTCGGGCTCGACCCTCGTCGCACCGATGTGGTGTACCGGGCCATGAACCTGGCGCTGCCCGGCCACCCGTATGTCAAGTCACCGATCGACATGGCCTGCTGGGACATCGCCGCCCAGTCGGCGGGTCTGCCGTTGTGTGATCTGCTCGGCGGGCGAACCGATGGCCTGGTGCGGCTGCACTCGTCGATCCCGAGCGGCACGTCCGATGAGCTCATGGCCGAGATCGACCTGGCCCGGACCGAGGGTTACACGTTCCATTCGGCCAAGGTCGGTGGCGACGTCGAATCCGATATCGACCGCATGAGGTTCCTCGATGCCCGGATGGAACCCGGGGAGGAGGTGACCTTCGACGTCAATCGGGCCTGGCTCCCGGCCGAGGCGGTGGCCGCGCTGAACGCCACCACCGAGCTGCATCGGGTGGTCGAGCAGCCGTGTGAGACGCTCGATCAGCACCTTCAGGTTCGACGGCTGGTGTCTCAGCCAATGGCCATCGACGAGTCGCTCCAGACCATGGGCGATCTGTTGCGCATCATCGAGACCGGTGCGTGCGAGGTGGTGGGACTCAAGATCGGCCGTGTCGGTGGCCTCACCGTGGCCCGGCGTATGCGGGATCTCTGTATCGAGGCCGGAATCCGGATGAACATCGAGGACACGGGCGGTACCACCCTCCAGGCCACCGCGGCGGTCCATCTGGCCCAGGCGACACCGGAACCGTTCCGCCGTGCCACCTGGCTGTGCGTCGAACATCTGAGCCTCGACCCGGTCGAGGGTGGCGCCCGCAACGACGGCACCGGCCACACAGGCGCGCCAACCGAACTCGGTCTCGGCGCGCACCCGGACATCGCCGCACTCGGGGATGCGGTCGCCTGTCACCACGAATAACCACCGACCGCTTTCTGGCTGACCCACCCCGTGGCTTGCGATCGGGAGCATCCGACCTACTCCCGCTGAACCGCTCTCGGTGGTGGGAGTTCGGCCTCGGTTGCCGGGCGAGTGCTCCATACCATCCGGCCGCCGGCGGATCGATGGCGGATCAGCGTTCGGCGGCCGTCGTGGACCTGCC